>TARA_R110002033_G_scaffold135713_4_pt1 | contig 115266 bp, 122 predicted proteins | sample TARA_R110002033 | Tara Oceans TARA_R110002033 (sample SAMEA4397051) | marine metagenome | biome: Polar Biome; feature: [SRF] surface water layer (ENVO:00010504); material: water (ENVO:00002006), including particulate matter (ENVO:01000060) such as... | depth 5 m | reverse complement strand
CAATTGATTCAGATGATGCAATTGATTCAGATGATGCAAATGGTCCTGATGATATAAATGAATCTGATGCAGTTAAGAAAGCAGGCACGTTCTTTAATGATGTCCATTCATTTCACACTAAAATAGATTCTTCTGCTGAGTCTCATGTTGATGTAGCTGGTAAAGTATCTCAACTGGATAACACTAGTCATGATAAAAAATTGTTCGTTGAAAATGATTTAGCATCTAATGATTCTGAACCTCAATTAATAAAAAATTCTGACAATCACACTTCCAATATTGCTTCAGCAGAGAGCAGCAACGAACCAAGTTCACAAAATAAAACTGTCGAAGACGCAACTCTTAATGTTTCACAAGACACAGAAAGTATTGTCGATCGTCGCTTACTGGCAAAGACCTACATGCGTAGTATCGTTAATCAATTTTTCCTCCATAAGCGCTCTGGCAGCAATCTATGTGAAGTTAATTCTAATGATGGCTGTCTTGATATTAGCTTACGTAATAACGTGTCAATTAAAGACTTCTATAAGTCATATTCAGTTGAATCAGACTCTCCTGAAGAATCTGCTGCAGCTGCAGTCAAAACAGCTAAAATGAAAGGTTGGCAGAGTATAAAGATTAATGGTGACCCTGAATATGTCGAGGCGATGGTGACGGCATGTAAAGGGGCCGGTATTGGAGTTAAACTTAACCGTGACTATAGTAACGTTGCTTCATTGCGCCAAGCAGCTCGGAAAGATAAATCTGATCCTGAAACTGATAATTTAAATAAATTTGTCGGTAAGCATTCGGAGTCACCAGAACAGTCTAAGGAAAATTCTGTTGGCTCCAAAACGGAAGATGAGAAAGTGTCTATCCATCCACAAGTAAAAGAGCAAACGAATATAAATAATAATGCAGAGCCTGAAGAACTCTTATCGCTTAAACCCTCACTATTTTAATAATATAATAAAAAAAGGCCGCTAGATTTATATTCTAGCGGCCTTTTTTTATATTGTTTTTAAATGGATGGGCTAAAACTAGTTTTATCAGCCATTTCTAAAATATTGAACTTTTTTGAGATGATATTTATATTTAATTTAGTATCAGCCAAAAACCATTCATCAAGCATAAAATCTTGCAAGCAATTGTTCACTTGGAAATGCTCTGTTTCACCTAGCACTTTTTTTACATCTATTGCTTTGATATAACCATTCTGCTCTATGAGTTTATGCACCTTAGCCAATGATGTATTTTCACCAATAACACTAATAATTGCACTACACACATCATCAGTCATTGTTTGCTCAACTACACCCTTAGACTCCAAAATTAAGAGGGCAGTAAGCGAATCAATTTTCTTTATTGGTATACCTGAAACCATTTTATTTGAATATTCAATGTGCTTCCTCATAAGTTCATTTTCTATCTGTTGAAGATCCCTCTCAACATGTTCGCTAATACTTTTAGATGCAAGATGGAAAATTGAGTTAACGTCCACAGAAAATTTGCCAAGAGCTTCGGCTACAAAATGTAATAGCAATGGAACGTCTTTGTGCTTGGTGCTTTGTGTAAATGTGTCCAAAAGCAATTTTGACATTTCGGCTTTGAAGTCTTCGCTATTTGTATCGTGTGATCTAGTTAATTCCCTGCCGATGAAGTCATACCAAGTATTTGCTTTAACCAGAATTTCAGGTAAAACCTGCACCCCATACGTAGCTACAGTCTTCGGTAGGTTAATTTTGTCATTGGTGATTAAGACCTTTAGGCCAATGATGTTGTTAGATGTTTTTATTGATGCGAGAAGATCAAGGGCAATCTGTCTAGTATCTACCTGGCCTTTTTCTACTATGTAGTATATCTCATTGGACTTGTATGACCTTAGCATCTCGCCCGTTAGATTTTTTTTATTAGTATCAGCAATGCAGACGCAATTAGGAATTCCTACCTCATAACCTTTGATGGTATCTAAAATGTTGGGCAATATGATAATAGGTTTGTTTCGCTCTAATATTTTGTTCGGATTATAAATTAAGCCTCTATCATCACCTTTTGACCCTATGTGATACGGCTCCTTTGGAGAGTTTACATATAGACCAGCAAACTGTTTATTGGTCTTATATAGTGGCACGACTAAGCACGTTTCGTCAGATGGGTTTTTAAGATAACCGGAATGGAAATTTATTAGTGCAGATGCCTTTTTTAAGCTTTCATCGTTACCAATAATCTTCTGTAAGCTGTTACTGTTTGTTGCAGCTGCAAGGTCAAGTTCTGTAATAGTTTTATTGCTAATGTCGTATTTTTTAGTTAATAGTTCACTTTTTTTAGTGAAAATATTCTTAACAATTGATGTAAGTTTAGCTTCGAAGTTAGATTTTTTCTGTATAGGCTGTCTACTAGAAACCCTTTCTACTGTTAAGCCTGATTTAGCTGCTATTGTTTCAACGGCATCGCTAAAGCTAATTGATTCGTGTTCCATTACAAAGTCAATGATTCCACCATTTTTTCCGCATCCAAAGCAGTGAAATATTTGTTTGTCTTCATTTACCTTAAACGATGGACTTGATTCTGAATGAAATGGGCAGCAGGCAACAAATTCTTTCCCCTGCTTTTTTAATGGCAAATATGAATCAATTAAGTCGACTATTGAGACTTTTTGTTTCATTTCTTCAATGAATGACTTTGAAATCATTTATCAACCTCTCGAGTACATAATAAGTATATTTTACACTCTTGGTTGTATTTGTCATTATCAAATATTGAGCAGTTTGATTTAATTCCTCTGGTTTAAATAGATTATTTTTTAGTTTTAGAGTGCAACTCATTGTCACACAGAATGGCAAGTTTGTGACACACAGTTGCGATGTGGTTAAAAAAGTATCAACCTCTCCAGTGCGTTATATCCAAGGAAAAATTTTATTTCGCAACTCAGTGTCACAAAGACCCCTAGTTGAGCCACCAGCTAGTAATTATTTCTAGTATAAATGCAATTTTTGCTACCAAAAGTCACTTTTTTACTATGTTGCGTGACATTCAGTAGTGATCGGAGCTAGTGACCATTGAAGTTACTTTAACTGTACTACTAGTCTTACCTTCCTAGGATCGTGTGAACTGAATTCTAGTTGGATGAATTGGATATTAATGTTAGTCTTTAGTAAATTTATCAGGTATCAGATAGGTGCATTGTTGTGAATAAAAAAAATGTTTCATTTTCTCTCGGTTTTGGTGCCGCAGCGGTATTGGCTGTCTCCTACATGATGGCGAGTTCAGGACTGGTTACAACATGTGATTCAGAAGAAGCATTTTCAAGGAAATTTTTTGAAGAATTCCCGTCTTTAAAAGGAAGAGCTTACGCATTTAAAACACCAATATGTAACCTTTTTGCTGTAAAAAATGGTGATTTGTATGTTTTTTTTGATAGCAACCTAAAAGCAAGTATTCAGGGGAATATGGATGCCCTTCAGGGCAGTGACGTAGCTCCAATTAGAATTTTTGGAAGCACTGAAATTAAACCTGTTATTTCAAAGCAACCAACTCGTATAAATAGAAACTACAAATACGAGATAGGATATGCAGATAATGAGAGTGACCGAACAATGGTTAACACTTCTTCTTCTGAGTCTGCTGCGAGCGTTGTTCAAAATGGCGCACCAAAATCACCTAGCCAACATATAGGAATAACTAACAGGGCGGTTAATGAAGACCTTAAGAATCTAGACTTCTCTATACTCCCTTTCTTTAAGTCAGAGTCCAGCAGGGGCGTGTTACTTACTTTTGTTGATGTCACATGTCCTGCTTGCCGAAGATATACAGAGAATATCGAAAATTTAAACTCGAAAGGTTATGACGTTTATCTCGCACCATACCCTCGCTCTGGTTCAAACTCCCTTGTTGCAAAGAGAATGCAAAATTTGTGGTGTGAGAATTATTTAAACAAGCAATCAAGTCTCTCGAACATTACTAGTTCGTTTAAAGGGAACTCTCTAAGACCTCCCGAATGTGCCGATACTGCTTATCTATCCAAATTTGAACAATTCGTTAAGTTTGGAAGCAAGCATTTAAATCAAACAACTCCAGTTAGTTTTACAAATAATGGAATAACAATTATTGCCAACCATCCTGCAGATGTTTTTGACAGTGCGTTCCTTTATGGCCAAGAGTTGACAAAATTTACGAATAAACAAAAGGAAGTTAAGTGATGATGAGGAAAAGTGTTATTGCATCGATGTGCTTGGTTGGTGTTTTAAGCCTGGGGTGTTCAACATCTAAATTACATGAAGATGCTGATTTAAACATTCCATCGGCTCAATATCGTTATGGATTGCAGTTAATATCTCAGGATAATTATATTGATGGTAAACGCTATATTTTAAAGGCCGTAAAAGCAGGTGATAGTGAAGCATTAGGGTTTTGGGGAGTTTACAGTAACTGGGTTGATACACTAATTCTTGCTGATGATGGCGACATCAATGCTCAACGCGAAGTTGGTTATAGTTATTCGCTAGATAACTCCCCAGTATCAACGGTGCATGATGCTGAGTTAACTGTCTATTGGTTATCTAAGGCGTTTAATGGGGGCGATCATGAGTCTGCATATTTATTAGGGGAGTTGTATTCTGAAGGACGCGTATTTATTAAGAATGAGAAAGAAGCCTTTGAATGGTTTCTTCAGTCGGCGACGGCAGGAAACGCTAATGCAATGTATGAAGTATACAAGCGCTATTATGCGGGCAAAGGTGTAAAACAAGATACAACAAAGGCTGAGTACTGGCTAAAAGCTGCCGGGATAGCAAATCACATCGAGGCCAAAGACACATTGATCAAGTACTACATGTCTGGTGAAAATCCAAATTATGGTTGGGCTTTACAATGGCTTGTTTCAGAAAATGATGTTGCCAGTGTGCGTTCACTGCTGCCGTACATGACTAAGCTTTCAACTTTGGGTGAGGATTCTTCTGTTTATAAATCGTTTAACAGTAATGATGTTTTAGGCTCAATTAATGCTGGGTCTGACCTTTATGCAATTTATTTTGAAGGTGACTGGGTAGAGGTGTACTCACCCAAACAAAAACTATTGGGAGTAATGAGTATCGACGATGTTTCAATTAAGAAAACCGGTAGAGATTGGGCATTAAAAACCAACTACAACCTTTGTAAAGCTGAATGCGACAGTTTAATGTGCTACCAAAGTAATGCTGATGGCACTAGTGATTCGTATTCTTATGATACGATCAGAGCATCTATGTGCCTAACATTTTAACTTGCATTAATAGTTGTTTGGTGTGAAAATACTGTACTTATCGTGTACTTGTTAGGTATTTAATGAAGAACTTAAGCAACTCTCATATCACCCCCGTTACATTTGATGGAAATGTATTTGCGAACAAAAGTCAGCTTGCTAGATTTTATGGGGCAAATCCTAGAACTTTTCAACAAAGACTGAGGTGTGGAGAGTCTATTGAGGCTTCCCTAAAGCTTAAAAGAAAATCGAGTGTTGGTTTGGGTTGTTACTTTCGGGGTAAGGTTTACAAAAATATGTCTGAACTTGCTTCTGAGTATAATGTATCAGCCGATGCTCTTAGAAAAAGACTGAATAGTTCTTGGCCTATTGAAGAGGCATTGGAGCTAAAGAGGCGGGTTCGCAAGTATGATAGCAGGGTGCTGATTGTTAATGGCGTTAAATTTAGGTCATTGAAAGCTGTTTCTGAAGAGTTTTGCATTGAACTAAATGAACTAAAATATCGATTTGAAAAGAACAGATGCATTACTGCTGCGGTAAGCCAAATCTATAATTCGTTTTTTACACCTAGCCTTAATAGGTCCATGGTACCTTTATTTTTCAATAGAACAATCTATCCGTGTGTGGCAATGCTTATAAATGACCTCATTAACAAGGGGTTGATAACAGAAAAAACGCTTTTGTCTTCAATATCCATTATATCGAAATTCATCGATAATCTGTCCGATCCCAAATTTGAAAGCCTTTCAACCATAGCGGATAGGTTTGGTTTACCTTTTCCAGACAATTACGGTGCATTTAATGAGTTTGTTAACAAACTTCACAGAGAAATATATAGTTATGATTTTGATATGCTTTTTCACTCTGAAATGCCATTTATTATGAACTGCAATGACCTGGCAGAAGAGTTAAATGTGACTTTAAAATTGTGGTAAGTGATATCTTTATTAATCTTGTTGTTACTCACAGCTTAATCACAATAACTGTGGATAACATTGAAAGGGCTTTATATGCTTAGTTCATTTTATATTTATAAGTTGGATTTATCATCGAATGAGTTACTGAAGAGTACCGTTCTGTGGGATAACCTTGCCAATAAGAATCAAATTACCCCCTTCTCTGATTTGCCAACTGACTTAGCCAAAGGCATAGATAAGGTGCAAGGGTTTTGTGCTGCTATCCCCAAGTTAAATGGAAAGCAGTTAAATTACCATTCTGGTGAATATACTTTTTTGAACTATTGTATTGAGGAAAAGAAGGTTAAACCTGCTGTTTTAAAAAGAGCCATCTTGAGGATGGAGCAGAAAGCATTGAAAGAGCTTGGTCTAGAATTTCTGTCAAAAGAACGCAAAAAGGAAATAAAGGAATTAGCTAAAATTTCTGAGCTTAAGCGTGCTGTTGAAGATCGAGTTGAAACCTTAATTGTTATTAACAAAAAGGACGGGTGGTTTGCGATTGGAAATGGTTCAGAAACTTCTTGTGAAAATATTTTATCAACCATCCGGACTATAATCGGCTCATTTCCTGTTGTCAGACTGTCCTCTCCAGCCGTATCGACCATCTTTACAGATTGGGTTAAAAGTGGAACGATTCCAGAAAATATTCAGATTAATGAGAGTTGTACTCTTGCCTATGATGTGAGCTCTACTGTTTACAAAAAGCAATGTGTTGTTTCTGATGACGAAGTTCTGAAAAACATAGAGCAGGGCAAGGAGGTTACAAGCTTACCCTTTACAATAGGGCAGTTAGATAGCGAATTCTCTAGAGTATCTTTCAGTCTAAATGTAAATCTTAAATTCAGTGGCTTAAAATACAAAGTCAATAAAGATGACTTTAATGACAAGGAATACAAAGATCGAATCAGCGCTGAAGTATTTTTATTTTGTGCTTACTTATCAGATATTTTTGATTTCGTTCAAAATAAAATTATCAATTTTGAAGTATCACTAGATGAGTTTAGCTAATGTTACATATTTTTAGATTTCTAGAAATGTGCTCAATTTTTATTTTTAAAATCCTTATAAGGGGAGACAACATGACAGAACAACGTAATGAAACTTTGTCACGCATGGAAAACGTTATTAATGATATGTCTGGCTGTATCAAAATTTTAGCTACACAAATTGAAAACGAGAAATCAAGTGATCGGAAGGTTAAGTTACAGTCACTGGCTGAGCAAGGGACTGCACTTTCTATGGCGTTGCTGGAAATAAATAACAGTTCCATGACTAGTTTTGGGCAATTAGAAAAGAATGCAATTGTTAAGATCGTTAGTAATGCTGAAGAATGGGCAGCGTTAATTAAAAGATTAGGGTAATTAACCGATTTTCATGGAGAACCGCATGCAAAATAATGATGTTAAGTCCGTAGATGAATTGGACATAATCTACGCTAAAGCTAGCAATCTTTTCTATCAATCATCAATCGAATTGGCCAAGTTGGGCAGCAAGGTTAGTCCGTTAGTCGTATTCGCAACCGGTGTTGTCTGCATGGAAGCCGGTGTTGCAGCCACTTATCTAGAGTGGAGCAAAGATGTACTCGCAGCAAACCCATTCTCGGAAATTCTAAATTCTGATTACATTTTAGAATTAGCCACTCTGAAACGGCAGTTTGTTGGCGAGTACATAACAGCTGCAGGGGCGTCTATCTCGTTAACAAGTCCTTTGATTGCTAATTGCATAAATCACATTCAACGATCTCTCAACGCAATCAACAGCGACCCTTTGACACAAAGCTTTAATCAAGTGGGAAACTTTCTTTCTTCACGCTTTAAAGAAAATAACATCATGGATGTTGCTGAAGCGATAATATTGTATCGGCAGGCATTTGATAACTCAAACGGTGTTAGTGGTGATTCACTCGTAAACGCATGGGAAAAAGCCGAATCCAGACTCATGCAGGCTAAAGGCTTAAATGCTGATAATAATGCTAGTGAAGTCTTAAATGCCATCACGAAACATGAAGCTAAATCTCATATTGTAAACTGTAACCCAAAGTAACCGGTATCGTTATGCTTAATATTGATGAGCGACAATTAAGTTCTATTCTATCTAAGCCTGGTTATAAAGTGAGCTCATCATTGTCGCTTGCAAAAAATGTATGTGCAAATAAAACAAAATCTGTATCGCATCGAGAAAACACAACCAAAAAACAGCCAATTTCAAAGAAAAAATCTGCGAGCCTATCCATAGTCGACCAGAACCGACATGCTTTGGCACTATCATACCTTAAATTAAATCCAGAACTTGAGACCGGAGTTAACCTAGCCGGTGTCAAGGTGTGCAGGGCCAACTTTGAACATTGGATGCAGGTAAGGGTATTTGATTACATTTATAGGTTTTTTAATGAAGAGTATCTAGATTTCGCAGCGGTTCCTAACGGAGGCTTACGCACTAACAATGGAGCAAAAGATTTACTCGATGAGGGAGTGAGAAACGGATTCCCCGATATTATTGGGGATATTCCTAGAGGCGTTTATTTTGGATTAAGAATTGAGCTCAAATATGGCTCTAACAAACCCTCAGAGAGTCAAATAATTCAGCTGAACCGTAAAAGGAAAAATGGTTACTTTTGCGCTTTATGCTGGTCATTAGAAGAGGCCTGCCTTGTTGTGGATGAATACTTATCCCTTAAGTCCGGTACCAAAATGAATTGGAACAAATATGAGGATATTTGGGTGACTCATTGATGTCCTTTGCTTGTAAAATGACCGCCACATGATAAAATACTTTTTGGTTACATGAAAAGTACAGGTTGCGCATGGATATTATCGATAATGTTGAGGCTTTTAAAAGCAATCACCTACACTTGATGTTGGATAATTTCATCAGTCTGCAGCATGTTCAATTCGCTAACGTAAGCCGAGAGTTCAGCTTCTCCAACAATATCGATAACTACACCTCTCCCACTTTTTTAGACAACATCCGGTTTAGTCAAAAGCGAGAATTTTTTTACGCCCTTGGCACTAACTTTGAACGTATAATTTCTCATAAAGAATTTTGTAAATTTTGTTTTGAGGGTGATAGTAATATTTTTACCCGACTTTTGGCTGGATTGTTGCGGTTCGGGTATGAAAAGGCAGCATTAAATTGCCTTGATTATTACATTAGTCGTCATGATTTAAACGATGATTGGGTACTTAGCTCCTTCATTAGCTTAGCTTTTGTTAGTCCAGAAAATATAGCCCGACATTTAGTCAAATCAGATAAGTTTATACTTGCACCTGATCTATGTCAGAAAATGATAAGTGTACTTTATCGAATTCCTACACAAGAGATCCCATTTCTAAATTATGACTCGCTTGGTCTCATGGTTGAGTACGTTGAAAAATTTCATGTTACTGCTTTGCCATTTATGAATTCGAATAAGCTAACTGCTTTTGTAATTTCAAAGGTGAGGAATAGTAAGCTATCGGCTCGAATAACGGCATTATGGATAAAAGACTTTGCAGCGACTACTAATGATGTTGCCAATATGCTGCATTATGATTTATTTAAAAATTCCAACCACTTGCATCTATATATTTTCAATTTAATTGATGAGATATTTAATATCTTGGACATCAATTCTGCCCAAAAATTTGCTTACGAGCTATTATGCAGTTGCAGAGTTACTTTTACAGATTGTAATTTGCCCCAGATGCGTATTTTAAATGCAAAAAACATTTCTGTTGGACAATTTAAGCACATATTTCAATTGTTTTTCTTTCAATGTGAAGGCGTAATGACTAATTTGTATAATGAGAAACAGGGGGTTGATGTTGCATAATTCTAACGAGTACTTCACGCAACATTCAGAAAGTTTGATGGCCGAGTGTATCGAACAAACTGAACCTTTAATCAGCTTGCTAAGGTTTACTTGCAACGCTATTGATTGTGTAATTGACACTCACTTAAACGCTTTGTTTCTTGAAAATAAAGGTCTTGAAATTGCATTTTCCCAGTTTAGGAATAACGCTTTAGAAGATGACCCAAAATTCTTTAAATCAAGCTATCTAAGAGTTTCAGACACTGACTTTGAAGGCTTTAAAAGCACAATTGATTTCAGAACTAATATAATACTTTTCGATGCACTAAGATCATCTTTACTTGATGTCTCTAAGCTAAAGCAATGCTCATTTTTCGACGACGGTAATGGGAGGTCTCTTACCCTTTTTGTAAAAGGCGATTCGAATGAGGATTCACTTGGTGTTTTCAATTACAACCTAGATGACAGTTTATTAACATTCTCAAATACTAGGGACTATACATTTGTTAAGTTTCCTAACTCTATGCCAATTTTGAATGAATCGATTGTGCTTGGGGTCAATCCAGGTACCTACGATATCAGTAGCTTAATCAACATAAATGAGAATTTCCTCATTACTGGGCGTAGTTCACCTCAGTCGATTGTTAGTGTTTTAGGTTCAGATCAGCAATATAAAGAACTAACTGAACTAGCACTGGTAAACATTCTAACTGATGAAAAATTTGATCATGCATTGGCATTGGATTTGTTTAAGAGTTACAGATTCAAGACATTCAGTTCTGATACTCAAAGGTTATTGAATATTGTAAACCGCACGGAGCCGGATAATATCAATTTATTTATGGACCAGTTACTTCAGCTATCAATGCGTGATGAAATGCCATTCCTAAATTTTATCCAGGCCCAATTAATAGACGAATGGCTTGAAAGGTTAACGGGCTTAAATCCTGATCAACGAGCTTTTCTTGAAACATTAAGCTCCATTAAAAATTATGCAGACCGTGGGTACTTTTACCAAGATAAAATAGGTTTATTAATGAGTAACTATGAAGATGTTAAGTATTTTGAGGGGTGTATATCACTTTCAAACGCTTTGGATTTGGCTGTTGAGCAAGATTTTTCTTCGAATTCATCAAGTACTCCTCAACAACCAGAATCAGATTTAATATTTAGTAATGCAATTTAAGCTTTAAGCTTGTCTAATTTCGAATTCACCGGCTTCTACTTTACCCTTAACGTCCTTAAGATTTTCTTGGCATTGTTCCTCGTATACTGCCCATTCTAATTCAGTGTGTTTTACTGTAAATGAACCAGTGATAACTCGGCCATTATCTTGCACTACAACAGTAAGGTTAAACCCATGGCCAAATAGATTTTGTACTTCAGGTGTCGAAAATCTCATATTGAAAATGAATCGGTCGAAGTCGTATTCGCCTTTTTTATTTATATATAGTGCCCGTTCATTGGGTCTGCTGTGATGTTCAATTATGTTTTTTAGGTGTTTTTTGAAAACAAATGGGTCTTCCATGTCCAAAAAGTTAACTTGGTTTTTGGAGTTTTTGACATGAAAACCAAATTCTGGCTTATCCATCCTTACGTTAAACATAAGATCGCGGCCACCAGCATATACAGCTTTATCTAAAAGGCCACGGAAATAGGTTGCAGAATTAATCATTTGTATAGATCCTTATTTTATTTTCATCAAGTTAGCATTGTTACTTTTTGCAAATTAACCGCCATAGTGTAATATACTTATAAAGTATACGAAAGGTTTTAATATGATCAATAAAGTTCTTGCCAGATTGAATAAACAGCAATTCGATGTTGCTACAACAGATAATGGCATTATTAGGACTTTAGCAGGTCCTGGTACAGGGAAAACTGGCACCCAAACCGCACATATAGCTAATCTTATAAATAAAGGCGTCAATCCTGAGTCAATTTTGGCTATTACCTTCACCAATAAAGCAGCAAGTGAAACTCGCCATAGAATAGTTAAAAACACGGAAGACTTAGGAAGTGTGGGTTGGCAAGTTGCCGCATCAACATATCATTCCTTTTGCAGAAAGCACGTTTTGAAACCCTTTCAAAGTCACGAAATGTTTATCAACATGGGCTATGAAAACGGATTTATCATTCTTGATGACTCTGACTCAGAATCAGTGATGAAAGAAGTATATTCAAATAGTGTGGGTGGTTTTAACCTCGTGCTTGATGCTTTATGTATTACTGAAAAACAAATGCTTAGAAATATTTCAGATCATAGATCTAAAGGAATAGACTTTGACAATTTTTCCAGGCAAATAAAGCGAGATCCAATAAGGCTTAATGCTGCCAAAGAACTTAAAGTTATTATTGACTCCTACCCTATTTCTTTGAAGGGTGTAAGCAAAGAAAATAAAGCACTAATGTCCAAAGAGATTGGAACTCGATTACAACAAATCAAAGGTGATTTTATTGATGCTGTTGTGGCTATAGCATGGAAACAATACGCTAAAGATTGTTCCGCAGCTGACGGCCTCGATTTTGACGACCAATTACTTTTTTCTATGAAGTTACTTCAGCATGATAAGACTGTTGCCTCAAGGCTTGCCAAACGTTTTGAGTACATATTTTTGGACGAGTTCCAAGATAGTAATATGTGCCAATGGTCATTAATTAAAGCAATAATCAATGCTCAAGAGTCTCCTAACCTTTTTATAGTAGGTGATGATTACCAGTCTATTTACAGGTTTCGAAATGCTAATGTTGAAATCATGAAGAATTTAGATAAAGAGCTTCCAACCTGTATTACAAATAGCCTTATAAATAATTACCGTTCCACATCAGCTATTATCGATTTATCAAATTCTTTGGCCACTTTAATGCCGAATCAAATCGGCGATGGACAGCTAATTGCTGCATCAGGCATAACCGGCGAAAAACCGACCCTTGAGATATATAATAATGCACAAGAAGAGGCTTCTGGAGTTGTTGCATCAATAACAAACTTAATCCAGCGAGGAGAAAGGCCTTCTGACATCGCGGTTCTATATAGAAACCGGACAGTAAACAAAGAGCTTATTGAAGCACTTAATTTGTCACGCATGGATTATGACATTATTGGTGATGTGGGTTTCTATCAAACTGCAGAAATCAAATCTGCTGTTGCAATTTTACGTATCCTGACTCGGAATACTGATGTGTTTGCTTATGCCAAGGTACTAGATTATGCCACTGTTGGTATTTCAGCGGTCCGATTAAAGTCTACCACTCATGAAAACGGCTGCTCCCCTCTCGAAGCAATTGATTTCATCATGAATAAGGATAAGAAGGCCAAGAACAAGGCTGAAGGCTTCGTAAGTGATATAAAGTCACTAATACATACCTCTAAGCAGTTGGCCACTCATGAACGTTTCCTAGAGCTTCTATTGAATACCGAAGAATTGAAGACCCTCTATAAAACAAATCCATCAATTAAGGCAAAAGCTGACGGTCAATATCGTGATATTACCAAAAGAACAGTTGCAACCCTCGCAACTAAATTCAAAGCTTTCTGGGAGACATATTTACTCCCCTCATTCGTCAAAGATAGTCAAAAGGTTGCTATTAAAAAGTCAGCTAATATGGATGGGTCGACTGATGAAATTGCAAATGAACTTGTAGAGAAAAGGGCAAATAATTTTAATATTATTTTGGAACGCGTGCTTAACGATATGAATAAGCCTGGCGCCATTTTATCAGAGCTTGTTGACGACTTGGTACAGCGAATCGACCAAGAGGGAAATGAGGATCTTGAGTCAATCCAATTACTAACTAATCATGCATCTAAAGGCCTTGAGTTTCCTCATGTATTCCTAATTGGTACCGAAGAAGAGTCATATAACAATATTGATTCAGACCTTGATGATATAGAAGAGGAAGGACGCAACTTCTTCGTTGCTTCAACTAGAGCTAAAACATCACTTCATATTTCTGCATCAGTAACGAGAGTCGTTAATGGTAATTTCACTAACAGATCCTTATTAAAGCTACTTTACCCCTTACTCGATAAGTTGGATTTATCAGAAAGAACACAAAAGATTTTAAATGGTACCGATAATAGATTTGATGATGAATTTCAACTCGACTCCGCACCAATTGCTGGCGGTTTAGCAGCTGAGATGCAAAGAATTGGCGATAAATATAAAGTAAGGCATGTTGAAGAACCTGAGCCACAAGAGACATTTAACCCAGCTCCGAGTTACTTTTAAACTTCAGCATATTAATACGATTTAACGAAATTAGTTTTAGGGGAGGGTTCATGCATAATTTCCAAAGCTTAGTAACAAAACGTAATAGCCTTAACACTGCATTGAAGCACCTCAAATCAACCTGCCAGCACCTTGGAACTCAACTGTCGGACAGCTTAGTTGAACATTTGATTGTTAATCAATCTCATGAGTTATTAAACTACGACATACATGTTTCGAATTTTGGTTTGGAGGAGTTTTTTAACAAATTTAATGGAAAAGAACCATCTATCAGTTCAAGAAGGTTTTTGGACCAACTTTCTAAGATGGATCAACCTTCAAATATCAAGCTTGCATCAAAAGATAATGTTTTCTTGGCTGTTTTTACCTTTTTAAATGTCGAGTCTAGATTGAAGGTTACTATTAGCCAGCCATGTATTTTAAGTAGTAACACCATGGCAAAGGTCGATTTAGAATTATTCTTACCAAACGGAGATTTACTGTTTCACAAATCATTAGAGCAACCAATGCCAATTAATGATTTAAAGTCAACAATGTATGATCTTGAGTTTGATGATATTAGGCTCGATTTCAATTACCACATGCAACTTGAGTACGCACAAGATTATGTTGACCGGGCCATTTTTGAATTATTTATCGTTGATTCTCTTTTACTAAATGACAATCTGGACAGACACTCAGGGATTTTTGGCGTTTTATCACTTAGACCCATCCCATTCAATACCTATTTCATTTACCCAGGAGCCGCCAAACTTGCCGAGGGTCTTAAGGCTATATCAAAAATCGAACTAGCAAGACGAATAAGTGTTCTAGCTGATTACACTAAATTTTATCTAGGTGAATCAGATGTAGAAAATATTGAACTGGCAATTTCGCAATTCGCTTTATCTTGTTCAAATATTCAAGAGCGCATTGAGTTTTTTGCGTCAGCTGATTTGTACAAAGTGAATATTGGCACCAGTAATTCTACATTTATCGCAAAACATATTGATGCCATAGAAGAAATTAAAGGATGCCTGCAGTTGAGCTCGTCACTAGAGAGCGTTATAACTAAAATTCAGATGTCTCAACAGTTAAATTCGATAACGCCTCAAGAACAATTACTGACAACCTCAAATAGCATTTAGAATTAAGTTCGATTGATTGTATATGCTGAATCTAATAAAATAACTTATTAAGTACACAATAAGACCATTTGGTAATGTCAATCATTATCATCTGATATCAATACTCTAATCAAGGCGAAACTTCAATTAAATCCATAGGCTTACTCATGCAGATAGAGCAGCATAAAACGCAATTTGATGATATCGAAGAAATTGTTTCATTGTTCCCTGACCATCAAGTTAAACCAATGGAAGTTGGCTGTTTAGATAAAAATAACGAAATGGCAATAGTTGATCCTCAGAAGCAATTTGAACAGGAGGAATCACAAAGGACTATGCAAAGAAGGGATAGAATTACTTATTTAGTTCTGACCGGTATAAAAGTAACTGAACCTAAAATTTTAGCGTCTATTGCCAATGATTATCAGACCTCTACGGCTACGATTAAGCAGGATATTCTTGCACTGTGTAGCAAAGATGAATGGCGAACACACAAACATAGGTTAAAGGCTCATATTCAAAGAGCGAATGAACTCAAAACAATTAAAATTACAAACCGAAAAAAGGAGGTTGCAGATGCGGCCCTTAGCTTCGTCAAAATCAGCGAGAGCATGCTGGTGGAATTTTCATTGAGGTATGATTGCCACCCAAAAACACTGATTGGCGATATTTCCCAGTTAAAATCACCAAACTATTTTTACGAAAACTATATGAAACAGAAACCTGTTAAACAGAAGGCTAAAGCTGCAGTAAATTTCATGCGTCTACACATAAGCTATTAGCCCTTTTGTACTGGCTCTTTTGGTATCACCCGCCCCTTGAGTAAATGTGGCAAATACTCAGCTATGTATTGTTGCGCTTTTTTGCATGAATACCCCGAATCATTTAGATATTTCAAGATTACATAATACATTTCACCACTCCCCAATCCAATGTTACTGCTATTATGACTATACAATATAAACAACTTTTCATATACTTGAAAAGTGGATTAAATTTATAGCGACTAATTAATGTACTTATCAAGTCAGAAAATCAAAAAATTGAACTATTACGCTGCAATCTTTATGTCTGAAATTTTGACTACTGAGCTAGGTTTGAACGAAAGTTCAATTTACGTCGATTTTGCACCTAAATTTCTACAATCATCAAAATTTGTCATGGTAATAAACGACAATATAAACAATAAAATAATAGCTTTTAATGGCATCACGAGCCGTCATTGCTACGACATGATTTGCCATAGTGAAAAGCTTAAATCGTTTATTCGATGCGTGTTGTCTGAACATATAGTCCAAAAAAGTTTTAGTCACGATACTGAGGAAAATCATATTTTATATAAATTTTCTGTGCTGATGTCTTACGAAGAAAGATAGCTCGAATCGTCAAAGCAGACCGCATTTAAAGGCATCATTCTTATGCACTCAGGGATTCAAATGACAAACCAAGTATCTATTAATAAGGTCAATCAAGCTGCATTAGCTACTACAGCGATAACTGATCTCATGTATCAAATATATTGCTACGAAAACTACATGCCGGTTTACGGACCATCTCTTTTATTTCGGGGAAAAAATCGAGTGAGATTGAACTTGGATTCTCAGTCACACAAATGGAATTTGTCAACTTTGGTAGATACAGCATTTGAAGCAATTATTGAGTGTCATGGTGATATTAAAGCTATTACCCATTTAAAAAATTGGGTTCCGGAAATTTTCACAAATAAAGTCGTTTGTGAAAGAGCTGTGATTAAGTATGAAAAGTTAATTTATGCCATAAATGCTAGACAAATTTGGGAAGCTAGTTTCGATCCTGACGTTGAAAAAAAACAATTCTTTTCAGACTTTTGCGTACCAGGAGGCAGTGTTCATTATCGCTACCTCTACAAATACGATATTCATAAGGGATACCATTATTCGTTACGAGTAAAAGTTGACGACAAAGATGACGAATTTTGGTTGGTTAATCGCTTTTGGTTTGACTATTTCGGTCCAGAAGAAAGTGAGATTGGTCTAATACCTTATTTGGATTATTGAAAATGCTAAATAGACCTAATTTAGACATTCGTGCAGTTATAGCACGAGAAAATCAAATGACCATTACTGCTACGCAGTCAATGATCCAACTTGTGGCATTCATAAAATCAGAGGTAGACAAACTTAATCCTATTCTGTTGACTCACTTTCAGACAAAGTTAGACGACGAACTGTATAACCAATTTAACTATATTGGTTTTGACGAAAACACCATTAGAATCGATGGCGAAGAAGTTGATCTCTTCTCCAATGAAGAGGCATTAGCTTTAAATGTAAATCTAGATCCTAATGAATTAAGTGATGTTTTTGGGCTTTGGGTGATGGTTAATCAGCTCGATTGTAACGAGTTAAACGCCGTTGACCTTGATGTATCCTCAGCTATCGAGTCGTATATCTGTAATTTATCTCTAGTAAATGTAGATAGTGGAATAGATGTTAGTCATGAACTTAAGTTCTTCAATGGTAAACCTGAATATTCCGTAGTGTCAGAAAGCTCAATGATATCTCATCGAACAATTTCCAATATTATTGATAATTTTGATGGTAAATTGATGGAGTTCATTCTTCAAACTGATTTAAATTCAATAACCTACCCAATTGACATTGTTCCATTGAACACAAGTTTTTGCACAAATACAATTTTTGACTCATCTCGTATATTTATCGACGATCTAGATGCTGTGGAACGTATAAAATACAAAATATCTCGTGACCATTGCAGCATTGGAAATCATTTAAAACTTACAGCCCAACTTTATCGTGAATGTAATCATCTGTTTGTTGAAAGTTCGATACCTTCTAATCAAACTGAACTCTACATTCGGTTCCTAGCTGCTTTGTTGGACCCTGAATGCCCATTTCACGCGTTGAAGTTTGGCGTTGAAGATGACGATTCTATTTCTACAATCTTAAATAAGCTGCAGATACTTAAAAATGTTTTTGAGGGAAAATTTTCTGATATTGAGAGTTTTTCATTAAAGCTGGCCAAATCACATTTTATAAATAAATCATTAGAGAATCACCATCAAGAGTTTTTTGACTTGGTTGATCACCCATTGTTTAAAGAATCAAGCTCCTTACAGTATGGTTTTCAAGAAATCATTGCCGAAGTAGCCGACTTAAGAATGTCTCTGGACCTTTCAGCGTCCATTGACGAACTTATTGCAACATCCATCGCTCATACAACCTCAGAACATCTCGAGGACTTCCACCAGCCATTAAACACGCTTTAAAAGAGGTTATATGCTTAACAACCCAATCCCTGACTGTGAAACAATCAAAACTGCTGAGATTAATCTTGCTTTATCCGGGTTTAAAGCAGTTGAACAGCTTGTTAATGTGCTTCGTGAAAGCTTAGTAAATCTTGATTCAAGTTTAATAGCAGATTTCAAACAAAAAGCTCAAGCGATATCTGATTTTGATCTCGATATCGATAGCTATACTAACAATATGACAAGTTCTGGCGATAATATCTATTCTCTGGACGAGGCCAAAGGTTTTGCCGGTGAATTCAAACCGGAGGATCTTAGTGTGCTTTTTGGTGCGTGGTTGAATGTATGCCATGACTTTGGAACTTATCGTTTGAAGAGTCTTGACTCCATGGTGCTACCCCAAAGGCAATTGCAGAGCTTTTATGCTCAATTTGGGCCATTCGATAGGGCAGCTTTTGAAATAAGTCTGGAAGTTGCAAAAGGGACTGTAAGTGTACAATTAGAATTGGATAGGGAGACTATAGAGTTCTCAGCACTCGCTAATTTGGTTAGGGATAGTATAGAGCCCTCAACACTCGGCAAATTACTTGAAGACTTTAAATTGAATGGAGATAACTTAAACGTTGACTCGCTCCAAAGTTCGACGCAATTTATGATTAGCTTGTTTCCTGATACCGACTCAATCGGCTTTAAATTTGATTTAGACCACGAACTCAGAAATGATAACCCTTTATCTGACAACTTCACGTTTGAACTTGAGTCTGCGATGCAGAGTATTGGTGGCACCTTATCAAACAGGATGCAAAACCTAGAAAATACCATCACTGAGTTTAATGAATTCCAAGCGGGAACCCGTGAAATTGAGGACAAAATAGGATTTACTACAAACTTACTGTATTCCATTAAACATCATGAATTATCGTCATCTTGTCATAACTTGGGGTTAGAACTACCAACATCAATCCAAACGCTGTTCGATGTTTTAGAAGATATTAGAAACACAATGGATGAGCATATTGATGAGATCTTTGTTACTTCTAAAGTTTGGGCAATTCAGCATTTTGAACAAAAAAAAGTGGAGGATCATTTAGACGAATACATCGCACTCTTTAATCATCCACTATATGAAGCAACTGACGGGCTTAAAGGGCTTTTTACCGAGCAACGTGAATTTGTTGAAGAGTACAAAGCTTCAATAAGGTTGTCTACTGAGATTGATCATCTTCTGAACAATGGGTTGCTCTCTATCGAACATGCTTCCGATGATTGTGGTCATACCTTGACGAACAGCCTTTAAGGAACGCGAAATTATGGTCCATTTAGATAGCTTAAAAGCCGAGTCAGCAAAAGTCGGAATTAAGCATGCCATATTAATTAATCGTATTTGGGACAGGTTGGAAGAATTCCATCATCTCCATTCTCAATATTATTTTAAACAGTTTGAATCACCAGGCGGGGTTAAACTTGCGGAGATACTAGAATCTATCCGTACCAGTGATAACCCAAATCATAAGGCTGATGAGGTAGCTTATTTGTTTTATGATAATCCCGACCTGAATTTTGATAATAGATTGGCCATAGGTGATGCTTGCTTAATGTGGGCAGCATTTGCGAATTTGTCTTCCGATTTGAAACGAACCAAAATTGATGTTTGGGCTATCAAAGGCGACGATGGCCACAACCGACTCGTTGATTGCGATGCTTACTTTCAATTGGGTGATGCATCGATAAAATACTCGTTAATGAATAAATCAACCTCATGCAATGAGGTTGACGATTATCACTTATCTTTATGTATCTCAGCAAATGACAGGTCGCTTAACGTTGAAAACCTTAATGCACTGTTACCTATAGAGTGGGAGCAGATACAGATTCTCAATGATTTCCGGTCATCATATCCGGACAAGGATATTCGATTTTCCAATATATCAATGGATTGCGTTATGTTGAAGAAGGCTTTGTTGACTGGCCAAAACGATGACCATGTAATCGCAAATAATGATTTAGCAAAGTTCGATTATTGCTGTAACTTGCTTGACTATGCTTTTGAGCAACCTAAGTCGAGCTATCAAGTTGCAGACATAATAAACGAGTTAAACTTTACGAAGAGTTTAGCTGATTCCTGGTCCTATCGTTCAAGTCTGAAAGCACACGATAATAACTTTGATATAGAACACATCCTACCAACACTGAAGGTGCTTGGTGACCAGTTAGGATCTCATCCATCCCATGAACGATTACTTTGGGAAGTAGGTTATGACTATCTTAACGATTTTTTTACGGCTGAATCATTGACTGTGCAGGAAACCAATAACAATATGAAATTGGCAATTAATTGTGACCTGCATTCTGATTATTGTTTAAAAGGAACTTTTGGGCTTTTATTTGAAGAGGTTAGTGAGCTTGTCCAATGTGAAAAACTATCTCAACTTATAGAGTTAAATCTTGATATCGAAATAATGCCATCAATTGATGGCATTGAACTTGAATTAAGTGAGATAAGTTCTCTTACTCTGTAAGTGTATTAAAGTTACTTTACAGGGAATTTTGTAAGATATTCATAGGTTCATCTAGCGCATCAGCACTTTGCACTTGAAATTCGCATTCAATAAACTGATTTATAATTTCGTTTAGGTTTATGCTTTCGATAAAATCAATAGAGTGTTCCGGAAGATTTGGCCACATTTTAATATCTTGGACTTTTAAACCAAAATCTATGAGTTTTGAAGCAGCTGCAATACAGGAGTCTGCATCATTAATAGAATTTAAAGCAAGCATAAGTGGGCATTCTATTTCTCTTTTCCTAATTGAATTAGCTATCAGCACTGGTGTTGTACGAGAAAGCAGTAACTGTATTGATTCAGGTTTATACTGCGCTGAAAAAGATACCGCTTTGTTAATAATTTCGGGGTCTCTTATATCTAATTTTTGCAAAATCACATTTAACGTATCGCTATCACCATTACATGCAGCGTTTAACGTCAACCTCCTAGCTGAATATGCTTCTTTTGGGTACTTATCCAATGCAATGGCTAGGTAGGCGTTAGATGATTCCTTAATAAAGATTTTGATCCTTTCTTCTGTAACTGTTGGACTCCTACCTGATATTTCATTGGATTCAAACAGGCCGTGTTCAATAAGTTCATCCAATAAATCAACACGTTTATAAGTAAGAATGTTTTTGATATAGCAGTTTTCTAAGCTCGATATTACATTACTATCTGCTGTTTCTAAGAGATATTTGAACGTTTGGTTTCGAGGATTATCAATCGCATCAATGCTGGTACCTTGCTCTGTCCGAAGTATTTGAGAGATGCACTTGCCTATGTGAGAGGAGCTAATAACCCAACCGGAATGATGTAAAACGTCTAATGTCTCATGGTCGCTTTTATTAATTGCTCCCTCTATTACCCTATGTAACCCGAGAGTGTTCAAGTCATGAACGAGCTGGGCTACTTTATCGTCACTATAAAACTCAAGTTTTGATGACATATCCAAAACTTTTGAAATCATTTTTTGCTCATCGTTCATTAGTTAAATGCCTTTAATAATGTATATTGCAGTGCTAATATCAGTCTACTTTATAGGTAAGTGATAAGTGGATCAATAATCATGAGTGATTACATTGCAACGGAGCTATCAAAGGCTGTTATTAAGTACAATAAAGTTTTTATTGATTACATGGGCGTTAACACGAGCCTTAACGATTGTTTAGACGAATTTATACAATGCATAAAGTCATCAAAAAATTTAGATTTAATCGATGGATTTGAAAAAGTCTATTTAGACTTAAAAGCGATATCAACTTCTAATGATTCGGTCATTAATATCCCGTCCTCTGAATTGAACACTTTGTTGGGTGAAAAAGGATGCGACACTAGTTTATTTAGTTCTATTCATAGCTTAAAAGAATCCTATCTTCAGTGGTATGGGTCAGAGAAGCTGCAAGATTACGATAGTTTAAAGTTATTATCTCCTACAACTAACTGCAAAATTAGCGTGTCTGAAGACTTAAATCATCACGGTAAATCAAGATTTTTAAGCGTAATTATTGATATAACCGAAAATTCAAACCTTCGAATCAATATCGAATGCAATCACACACAAAGTATCTCGGCCATGCTGAAAAGCGCTCATGGCAGCAGCTCACTGAATATGCACGACAGAGTATTTGATGTAATGGGTCCGCTCATTGAAGCTGTACAAGCATTTAGTGATGATGATTTTATAAATCTAGGTAAAATTCAAAATCAGTCATTATTAAATCCAATAATCTTTGATTCAAATTTATCATCCGGCGCTTATCAATTGCCAATTGAAGTACAAATATCTATGTTTGACAACATTATGTCTGACTTTTTTGCTGGTGGATTTGCCAGCGATAAAATTACCGACAAAAATCACCTAGTAAAAATGCTCAAACTATGTGAAAGCGAAGATGATTATTCGATCCGTTCATTTATAGGATCATTTACTGAATTGGATTTTCATTCATCTAAAGTCCAAAGAATATTTGGCAATGATGATTTAATTGGAGTGTTAGATAATCTAGCTATTTATATTGAGTGTAATAAAGCTAGTAACCGTGGTTTAGTATCTTCAACTGAGTCTGCTGTAATAGAAATGTTGGCACATTATTTTGTCGAATTAAGTGTTAATGACCGTGTGGTCACATATCAAAAAATTACAGAACACCCGTCCTTTAATAAGGAAGTATTAGATGACCATAGTTTTTTCATGAATTTTGCTATTTCAAATAAATTCGCCCTTGAGGAATACCGTGAATGCCTTCTTTTAGCTGCCGTTATCGATAAAGAACTCCAAAGTGAAACTATTATTCAAAATCCCGATTATTCAAGTGAATTTACCACTTCACTTTCTAATTCAATTTAAGGGCAAAATATTATGACTTCTGGATTCAGTAAGATTGTTGAGGGTAGGGCAGTATCGGACTTGTCGGCTTGTAACAATTACTATGAGGCGCTTCTTGGTGTTATATCTAACAAGGTATTAAGCATTAAAGAACAGTTAGTTAGATTAAGTAATCCTGAACTTGAAAAAGCTTATGATGAATTCATGAATAATGTTTTACCAGGCAAGAATACTACAGTCTCCAATTTACTTAACGTTGCAGACCTCAATGCTGACCTGCTAAATAAAACCTCAATACTCTTACAAGATCAATCAAATATTCCAAAACCAAAGGAGTTAACTGAAGACTTTTTACGTTGGCACCTACAAAAAACTTACAACGATTCAGAGAAAATTTTACTTGAATCGGCCATAACCGATTCATCGCTTCGTTCGACAACGCGGAAGGAAAGTCTTAGTATCAGGTTGATCACAAATATAAATCAACCCGATGATTATTTGGTTTTTACTTCAAATTTTAAGCAAAAATCTTCCAAATTCTATTTTCATCAAAGAGTTATTCCTTTAGATTTCGTTTCATCAGAATCAAGCCGTGAAGTAGAAAGCAATTTAATCGATGCCATAAGTCGACTAAATTCTCTAAGCTTTTCTATGATAGCTATGTACCGATATAATCTTATTTCTAAGGATCTTGCCCCACCGGTAAGAAACGCTAAGCTCTTACCATCTCAACTAGAAACGTTGTGTGTGTTCAATGCCATAGAACTAGCTATTGACCCATTAACTTCATTTACACTACATGACTTAAAAGGTTTCGTAGTAGATAAAGGGCTTGATGGATATTTCGATACTCTGGCTATTGAATTTTTCAAAGGGGATAATTCTTCAAACAATTTAAGTTTAGATGAACTTTTTAATATATCACTAGCATTGAAAGATTTCGATTTTGAAAATAATTATAAAATGATGTATTTTATTATTGACTCATTCTATGACAAATGTGAAAACTCAACATTTTTTGTTGCCAGCTTAATAAGACATCCCGATTTGATAGCTCAAAACGTCTTCGATGAAAGCTATGAAATGGAACAATACTATGAAGAAAACAAAGATGAAGTTGATGATTTAATTTCTTGCTTGTCTCTATCTGATGAAATTTGCAATGTTCTAATAAAACAAGACATCGTGAATACTTCCATAGTGATAGCAGATGAAGATGAGGATATCGAATTAAGTTACTCTATATAATGAATAAATTAACACACCAGTAAAAGCTGGAAGGTCGATTCATTTAGCAATACATGATAGTAGTTTAGGTTAAAGAATAGATTGATTAGTCAATCATTAAATATAAAACAGAATATCTCTATATATTTATTTAATAGAAACTAATCATCATCTAGATCAATATCTATTATTTTTGAGTCAGTCAAGAGTTGAGATATGGCCTCGTTCGGAGAATCAAGTTTGTGCATTAAAATATAGTCACTTAAAAGTTTGAATGTAGTAGAGTCCAAATAAACTGTTTTCGACTTCGAACGTTTAACAGCTTGAGATATTAACTTTCTAATATATTTCCATCCATCATCAGAAAACAACTGATTACAATACATATTGACTAAACTGACGATATGAAGAGTAAGCTGGATTTCATCCTCAACATTATCTTTATAAGTCCCGGCCTTTATTTCTGAGTTGAACTGACGCAAAGCTCTAGCTAATTCTAATGACTTATTTGAATATTCATCCTGGTTCAATGGCCTAAAAAACTTTAGTGGTATAAAATCACTATCATATTTTAATTTCAAGGTTTTCTTGATCAATGGCGCAGCAATAGGCAACTCTTCAGGTGCTAGAAGCAGTAATCGCTTGCCAGCAGTGGGAGCCGAATATTGATAATTCCACAATGGCTTCTTTATTTTGTTCATTTTTACCTCAAAAGTAGGGATATTTCAAATCGTCTTTTATGCGATATCTGGAGTATAACATTAGCTGTTTAGTAATTGAATGATTATGTGTCTAGACATTATATAGGCCGCAAATAATGTGTCTACACATTTTATTCAGCGAAGCAAAATGGGAACTATAAAATGTGTACACATTATTCACTACGTATCATAACTGTCATTATGATACGTAGAAAGCGTCCAAATAAATTAACTCTAATAATCCATGGTTTCATTTTTCATTGGGTGTTTTCTGACAAGTCAATCTAGGACATTTACTGTAGTGCGGATTTGAGCTGGTTTAAAAAATGATCCATATTATAAGGAATTTTGCAACTCTGTTATGGCAAACAGTTTATCATCTAGTTCGGGCTCAATATTATGTTTGTTGTTGTGCAGTTCGTTAGCAATATGAATATCGAATTGCAGGGCCGTTAATAGGCATAAGATTTCTTCATTGTTGGTCCAATTCAAAACATCCAAAGGCTTTCCGTTCGAATCATTTAATTGCCCGGCCATTGCTAGTATTTCAATGTTGGGCTTTTTCTTGTCTTCAATTGCCCAATACAATGCACAATCATCTTGAGCGTGTAAATCTGAACCTTGCTCTATAAGATAGCTCAATATAGCTGAGTTATCCTTTCCTGCAGAAAATCTAATTGCAGCAGATTTATTTGCATTAACATCCACCCCTAATTGGCATAAATACATAACCAATTCAATATTTTGGGACATTACAGCCTCGGTCAGAAAGTCACCATTATCGAAAGAAAGATCTACCCCTTTTTTTTCAGCAAGCTTGAAAACCTCTAAATTACCAATACTACACATCTTGGATGCAATTCGATTAACATCATAACTGCTGATCAAATAATCGTTAAGTAAGGTTTTTAGTGTCTGGGAATCCTTATTTCTGATGGCAAGATCTAATTCCACCTTATTGACTGCTTGCATATTATGACGATTCCCCTGGTTGTAATAAGTTTTGAATGATTAGCTTAAAGTCGTGTTTTGCTGTAAGCGTCCTCCCATTTAATCTAACCCTATGCAATTTAATACCTGCCGATTCAAAGATCGCATCTTTAAGTAAATCATTGCGAATAGCCTTTTCATTATCATGGTAGGCACTATCTAACTCGAAGAAATAAAGAGGATTTTGCAATCCATCTGGCTCATAAACTACAAAGTCAACGACCCCCTTGAAATAGAAATCTTGTTGAGATTTTGTTAATGAGTGTTCAATTTGTTCGTAGTCAAAGATGTTTTTCAAAGCAACGTTTGGGTATGTAAATAAAGTTGGATAAATACTTCTAAGCGCTTGATAGAAATGCTGTTCTTGCTCACTTTTAAACAATGGCGTTAACCAATGAAGCATTGGTGAATTTTGAATTTTTGCAGCCTGGACTTTCTCTTTTTTTCTCCAAGCATAGTTTAGCGCAATCTGACTTTTTGAACATAATTTCAAGTAGTTTGGTATGCCATTAAAGTCGTCGACCTCCATTGCTTCTAGGCCCATTTCTTCAATTTTTATTTGTTGTTCATCGGTTAAAAATAGGTATTTTTCAGACGCCATGAGTAAATATTTTGAGCACAATTTACTCACTAATATTGGCTTCTCATTAGCTGCATACCTTACAAACTCTTCACCCAGTGTGTTGCAAATGCCCTTCCATTCCAATGGATTTTGTTTAGCCCTTTCCTGGTTTTTTGTCGTTAATCTAAATATTCCTCCCCAATCTTGCTTATGTATTAACGAGTAGAACATTTCCATACTTAACACCTCAAGATACCTTTTTATCTATTCTACGCCCTTTTCAAAATGTGGCGCATGAAAAAAACCATCATTCCAGCCTAAATATTTTCGTGCATCTTCCCATGAGTTGTTGTGAAGGTCACACGGAGGATATGGGTTGTTTGTTTCACCATCGTTATATGCTTTAACACCTTCATCCCATGCATTATCATATACATGGTCTGCTATATCGTCTATTTTCTGGTGCATAAAACCTCGCTGTGATATTTAGTGGTCATAGGAAAATCAATAGTCCCATCAGGAATTACAATATTTTAATTCCGTCGAGAATATACAATTATTTTAGTATTCATATGCTCCCTATCACTTATTTATTGTGAGTAAGGCAGCATTATCACTGTTAAATAGCCAGTTCTACTCGTTAGTATATGACTGATAATTACCTAAAGGGGTAACACCCCAAATCGGCAGGTTACGTTCTCCAACAGGTAATTTTTTTTCACTATCAGGATCTTTTGGGTTGAATGTTGTGGATATTGTGTAACCACATTTTGCTGCATAATCAAATGATGATTTAAATGAATAATGACAATCTTTTTTAAGTAGCCACTCATCCAGTTTAATCATTCCTGCGAGATTATTTGATATGACTTGCAAGTGTTCAACTGCATTCATATTTATTACTCCAAGTATTTCATTTTTTGTCACTTCGTTACATAAGGTCCATCACCTCTAAATAAAGACATCTAAATTTCATTTACTTGCTATTGTCCAAGTGCAATTTTCCATAATTCATTTTTTGTCATTCTTCTACCTTGGATTGATACAACTTTAACCTTTCGCAAGGGCAGCCCGGTATCGATAGTTATATATTTTCGTGATGTCCTAATATTAAAGAGGTATCCTGATGCCCTTTTTGATGAAATATCCAGATAATTTGCTAGTGAAGCAGACGTATAAAACTCCCCTTCTTTCATCATTATTTCGGCAATATTCTCTGTTGTAAATGTGACCAAGGACGCCTCACAAAAAATTAATTTTAAAGGATTTCCAATCTACTTATCAAATACTACATAGGTTTTGTTGTTTTAGCAATATTCTGTATTTTTTGCCGCGGGCTCTTGTATTTATGATACGTAGAGGTAAACTTAAGCCATTGAGTTATCAGGTATTGAGGGTTGTATGTCGAAGTTAACTAAGTATAGAGGTAAAGTTGCTTTAACTAAGGATGATGAATTTGTGTATGAGGACCAAATGCCCTCTTCCTTTAATGCATTTTCAGAAACAGCGAAAGCTTTAATAGCCAATAACCGAACATCTAAAACGATCGAAACATATGAGTCTAACATTTTATCTTTTTATGATTTTTGTGATGAAAATAATGTTAGGCCTATACCGGCTGATCCAAGAACAGTCCTTGCTTTTATCTCGTTTCAATCAGAACACTGCCTTAGTAAAGATGGTAAGCAATTTGCGGTAAACACTATTGCGACTAGATTGGCAGCAATCAAATTTTTCCATAATCAAAATGGTTACATTTCCCCTACTGATCACAAAATGAATGTTGATGCATTTGATGGTTTGAAACGGCTTAAAGGTCGCGATATTAAGGATACAAGACAAGACCCAATCATGTACCACGAGTTAGAAATGATCATCAATGCTATTGGGCCAGATGTGAATTTAAAAGCAATTAGAGATAAAGCGATTGTTACTCTCGGCCTCCAGGGAGGGTTCCGTAGATCTGAATTATGTTCGCTTATGATTAAGGATCTATCTTTTCGCCGTGATGCCCTGCGTGTTAATTTATTACATTCAAAAGCGAACCAAAAGAATAAATTAGAGTGGAAGGAGTTGCCAATCGATGAACCCTTTTCAGCCTACGATTATGTTAAAAAATGGCTTTCTGAGGCAGATTTAACTGAAGGTAATTTATTTAGAGCACTATCTAGGGATAAGAAATCAATTCGAATTTATAAAGATGATCCAGAAATTAAACAGCCTACTGGCTTAATGAGTGGAAATGATATTTATCGTTTAATAAAACATTATGCCCTTAAAGCCGGTTTGCCTGCATCGAAGATTGGCGCACATTCCTTACGTTCAGGCTGTGTTACTCAACTGGCCGAGAATGATAAGAACGATATTTATATAATGGGCAGAACTGGCCATCAAGACCCAAGAACACTTCAAAATTATATTAAGCGTAGTAGTTAGCCAATTACACATTTATCATTTAAAAAAATTAATATATTTGACTATCAGGTACCCCATAAGTATATTTTATTTTTCATTTGCCATCTTTGAGATGTGAGGTTATATGGGCTTTTTACATGATATATCAAGGATTTTTAAGAAATCTACAACTCAACGCCTTGGGGAAAACTATAGCCCTTGGGAAGCTTTTAATGTAGTTGATGTTTGCAATGGAGAGTTGGATTTAAAGGCAGAGGGAATACATGGTTTTCTAGCTAACTTGAACCCGCAAGATGTATTTGATTATTTGAAAAATCTTGCTGTCAGCAATGGATTCGAACCTTATGACTCTCAAAGTCCAAATCAAAACAACTATTTCTATCGGACTGAAACGTATACCGGTTACAACAGAAGTTCGAATAGCGATAAAAAAGGCTGGCAGCAACTATTTAGGGAGGATTTCATTTTTACCTCTCGAAAATCGAACGGTTACAATCCAGATATCCATACTAACCAACCAATTGCGAATGCTCAACAATGTGGGGTATTCAATGCATTTTACTTCTACGACAATTTATCAGACCCGGTTCATAAATTAACAACTTCAATATATGCTACTAGTGAAATGGGCGTTGCAGTCATGACCCGATTTAACAAACTTGACCCGATTCTAATAAATGCAAACCATTATCAGGATTTGACACAAAAATCACCAGGCTGTCGCTATTTAATCCCTAAGTCAGATAATCCATCAGATTCAACAATAGATTCAAAAAATATTGAATTTGCATTTTTAAACCATTGGTTACCAATGTCTGATCAACGCGTAAAAAATGCCATGCTTTTGCTAATTAATCAATGGCCACTACCAAGTCATTCTAAAGTAAAGGCGTATCTTGATTTAACTGATTTGACTCGAACCAATACGATATCCAAGCCGACTATCAGTAATGCGCCTTAGCGCTATTTGCTACAATGTCTTTTGAGCTTGTTTAAGTGATCCATCGGCGTTGTACACGCCTACCTCTGATTTAGTCATACGCAGATAAGTCGCAGTGGTAAGATCATCAACCAGATTTTTTAATCTAGGATCACTTCCTTTATTAATCTCGTTTAAATTGGCAAGACCCTCTACACATTCAGAGCCTCTAATCGATGTGTCATCGGTTGATTCACACACAGCTTTCACGTTTTCATAAGAAATATTAAAGCTCCTTTGAGATAAGTTGGGTACACCCGATTGTTCACACGCAGTTAATAAAATCGTAGATAAAACGGTGAAAGCAATTACATTTTTCATGTGCTAAATCCTATATTCAAAATTAATCAATCAACATCGGGAATCGGTAATAAATAACTATCACCGATTTGTCTAACTTTGGGATCTTCAAAGATTGGTAATGGTTTGACTCGGACACCAAATTTATCATCGCCAGCATCCCCATATTTTTCCAACCAAAGTTTTTAGAGAGTCGCGCCCTTAAAGCCGTTATCCATGATCACTTGAACATCATCTTCATTAATCAACCAGCGCGACCCCTGGCTGCGCCATGAATCATCTGATTGCTTATATTCAACATCCGGAATGCGTCCAATAAAGCCCTTGTTTGTAGAGTAAATTGTCGCTACTCCGAATGATGTGCGAATATTTCTACTTTTGTTGTATGTATACTTTGACATGATTACTCCGTAGGTGGCGTTATGAAAATATTCTGGAAAGCTTGTCTGGTACTGAACATTGAGCTTTTCGATACTTTGACACAAACGGCCTAAAATTGATTCTAAGCAGGTTAATTCTGGAGACTTAAAGGACAAGAGCTATCACGCTTCGCTTGTTAAATCCACTTCAAAGTCCTTTAGAGTAACGTTTAAAGGCTTTAAGCTGGATTACTAAATTATTTTTCCAGAGTGACTAAATCTACAGTATATATTTGCCGAAAAAATCTACATAGTACATGCTGTTACCTATTCAACTGACTCCGCTTCAATAGCGTCTGCAAGTTCACTTAAGGCTTTCGAAAAACGGCGCATGTGAGCGACTTCATCTTCTACATCCCCCATTTCGTAAACCAATTCCAACTCTTTCGCTGTATGGCTGCCATCATGAAAAACACCGCCATAATTAAGGCAAGCATCTACTTCTTTTACTGCACTTTTTAAGAGTTCACTTTTATTCATAATTTACCTATAGTTCGAATTGGTACAGTTTCGACAGCTATATTAAGTACAGCCTTTTTAAATGATTCGTATAGTGATTTTTCTTCCTGAACTAGAGATGACATTCTTTTTCCTTATTAATTTTTTAAACCCAACTTGCCGAAATTAAATGTTGTGTATTTTCCTGTTATTTAGATATTATCCGTGGAGCTTGTTGTTCATCATATATATCTACTCCATTTTGTACCAAAGGGAGTAACAACATACCGGCCAATATACAGATAACAGCACCAATTATGACTTTTTTTATAATATTCATTCTACATTTACTCCCTCTGAACGGTTGCTGATCTTAGTTAGGTAGTTAGAGTTTGGGGCTTTCTATACAACTCCCAGCTTTCACTAAATTCATTGTTAAAAACATCTATCGCCAGATAAGCTTGGACTGCTCACAGATGTCGCTACACTTATTAGAAACTACATAGGTATGGCTATTTTGGCAATATGTTGCAACATTTGCTGAGATATATTTATGCAATACAGAGGTAAACTTGAGTAATTGAGGTATTTGAATTTTTTGTTTGTATAACGGGGTTAACCAAGCATTACGCTTCAATTAGCGCTGTTTGTTCATAAGTTTACGTGTCTTACTTACGTGCAAGTGATATTTACTACTTACAAACTAACCACCGAGCCAATCAGAACCATAATCCATGTTCAGGTACCCTATGTATTATTTTTTGGAACATTATCTTCGACAGGACGGGTTTCGCCTTTTAAAGCTGTCCAAGAAACTAACATCGTTTGTATGCCGCCAACTTCATTTGCAGCCCACTCTTGAATCATTTTAATGTCGCTTGAATATTCTATTGGTAACGTTAAATTAATTGTTCTAACGTGGTCTGATATATCTCCTGAACTATGCATAGCTTTGAAAAAAATATGGTAGTGATGCTTCTTCATCAATTTGTTCCTTTTTATCATATTGCTGCAAGTTTAGAGTTAATTACGAACATCGAAAATACTCTATTTAGTTTCGGAGTTCCCCATATTAATTAATCAAATTCTGCTTCAATCTGCCTCTTGGCTTCGCGTCGTGGGGCAGCGTTACAATCTCCTTTGAAATGTTTGTGCGCCTGTAATGCGTGACTGTGGCCATTTTGTTTTTTGTGAGATTTGTTATTCATTCTTTTCATATATTAACCTTGACTTAAATTTTCATTTTAACAAAAGAGTATATCTGCTTCCTACATTGAAGATTTAGGATCTCGAGCCTACATGTTTAGACGAGCAATATTTAATGGTATGTGTCTTAATTAAATTTTTTTGATGTAACCATTTTTGGGCAAAGCCGCCCAATTAGCTTTCAACCCCTTAAAACAACCCCACCATTAAAGCACGCATTATGAGTGCTGTAAACTCGTTTTTATCCATTCCATTATTATGGCGCCCCAACCCGCAATTATTTAGTTATCGTCATTAGTAGCACCCACGAAATAACTGTTAATATCTATATCGGTTAGTGACTTAATCGTATCTTGACCCGTTTACTTTGGCACTCCAGTTTCAGAAAAGTTTAGGTGAGCTAAGTAAATTCTCTTGTATTCCCAAAAGATTTCAATTCTGTTGTCTTAGTCCAGTTGTTCGGCCTAAACTTCGGCTAATTAGTCGGTAATACAGCTATAATTATTACTACTTTATACGTAAGGTGGGTGTAAAAAAACCATCCGAAGATGGTTTTTTGTGAATGCTGTCAGTTCATGGGGTGTCAGATTGCACTATAACATTCAGTGATCTTATCTTACATAGATGAATCTAAACGTTTTTTAGTAGATATGTGAAACGATGTTACTAATAGTCGGAATCGGCCGAGAGCTAGAGTAATGATGATCTAGTACCATTGATTTCCACTTCCCCAATGTTAGTTAAAACGTATCTCGGTTATATTTTGAATTGCCAGTACAGCGAATAAATGCGTCATAATAACTGGTTAAATTTGTATTCTTTTCGAATAGTACTTTTGCCCTATCTTTTTTAGGAACAGTATCGTCATCCCAGTGGCGATTGATTTCACCTTTTAACAGTCCAGGCTCAAAATCAGAGCTAAGATTATCATTATGTATGTGGCTTCGGCCTATGTATAAGGCTGTAATAAGTGCGGACTGGTCTTCATCGTCATATGCATTTAGAAATATTTGAGCGACAATTTCAGATGCAAAGGGAATATTAGGCTTAATCGCCGCGATCAGGAGATCAATATGCATTTTTGTAAATCCTTCTTTTAAAGTTGCTATGTATAAGACTATATGATTGGGGCAAATAATTTTATATCAATCTAAATCTAGTTAAATTAACTTTGGTATAGGTCGTAAGATTCGAATGGATACAGGCACAACACCCTCGACATTAAATGTATCAATTTTCCTAATTGGCTTGGGTCCGTGTTCGCATGATGTTGATAGTAACGTTTGATTTATAGTGTTTATGATCTTGCATGCAAACTCACCATTGTAGTTACAAACAATCACAGCCTCATTAGTTACTTCTAATGCTCTGTCTACGATAATGAGATCGTTATTGAAAATGCCTGAGCCTTGCATTGAGTTTCCGCTTGCTTGTGCGAAGAATGTTGCTTGTGGATTAATGTTCAATAACTCATCCAAATTAAACTGAGCATCAGCAACTGTTAATCCGTTAAGCGTAAAATCTCTGAATCGGTTGTCATTTTCTACGTGGACTCGGATGGACGAAGGCACTACACCCATAATTGTAAAATCATCAGTTTCTAGAATTTTTGTTTCAATAATCTGGTCCGGTACCAGCTCAATTTTAAATAGTGATCTTCGTTCAATATCGAGTATGCGGCATATAATGTCGCCATTTAAGTCACACAATACAACATCCCCTGTTTGGGGTGTTAATGACTGATTTACTATCAGTAAATCACCGGCGTAGACCCCCATTTTTGTCAGCGAGCCGTCTTCCATAATTGAAATTGATGTTGAACTTGGAGCATCAATTAACAGCTCTTGCAAAGTTAAAGGCAATTGCGAGTATGTTGCCGCAGCGCTTTCGAAACCTGTGATACCTAGACTGACTTTATTTAGTAAGAAATTTAGCATAAACCAACCAGTTCTATTTGAACGATGGGAGCTATTAAAGAGAATTCTCCGCTTCACACTCACTTTCATATGGAGCCGCTTTTGGATTATTTACGTCAATTTCTAGCCCTAGAATTTTGTAAATTGTATCACTGAGAGTTAAGTACGCACATATAATCCAAAATGGGCTGTATTATATTTTGCTATCATGGTTAAAATTTTGCGCACCTGGCGCTGAACTGCTTACGTAAATTAATTTTTAGCAATTTACAGCTTAAAGTCGCGCACATGGCGCAAAAAGACGAGAACAAAATACCGGGATAGCACACATTATTTAAAGTTGCGCACATCGCGCTGATTCATACCAAAGTCGGTTTTATTTTTTTAGTGATATTAAAAGTTGCGCACATCGCGCGGTTTCATACCAAAGACGGTTTTATTTTTTTAGTCATATTAAAAGTTGCGCACATCGCGCTGAGCTTGGCAGATAAAGTGTGCGCCATTTCATTTCCATTTAAAGTTGCGCCCCTGGCGCTGAACAAAAATTTGAAATCAATAAATCATCTCGCTTAATTTTAAGTTGCGCCCCTGGCGCTGAACTATGACTTTTTCCGTGTTTATATAAAGGATATAATTAGTTACATCAATTTAAGTAAAAAGACCTATAAATTTACATAGCTAGATAATCAATTATATTTCAATGGCTTACACTTTTAAGGTAAATATTGGTTAAGCAAGCAATTTTACCATTTGTCTCAGGCCATATATATCGGCTTTACGACTGCAATTTGATAATTCGATTTTAGTAACTTTAATGATACACAGATTAAATAATCTATCACTACCTCTGGAGAGTTGTTTGATTCTTAGGTGTGGAGTAGATTTTTGTAAATTGAACAAGTTAACCATGTGATTAGCATGCAATTCTGCAACGGTCACGGGCGTTCCTAATCGTGTCAGTCTTTTTGCCATGTTGATCGCCCTTTTCTTAACTTGTCCCTGATATGAAGCGGGATCAAGTTCAGGTTTAGATCTGAAATAGGCAGATGCTTCATTTCCAGAAAACCTTTGTGGATGATCAAATGATATTGCTGTATCTGAACTTAATAATGCCAGTCGAGAAGCAAGAGCTCTACTTAACTCGGATGCTTCGCCTACAAGTCCTATTCTAGTAATGGTATCAATATCACCCAATTCTGCATCCGCATTAAACGTCAGTGCCACTGGTTTACTATTTTTGTAATTAATATCATGAATTGCGGCAATCGTAGCACTAATAAGGCGGTGTTTTTCAGCAGATGAAAACTCATCAATGCTGGTGGCGATATAGTGGTCCATTTTCCTAACCTCGTTGTCTAGTAGATAATTAAACCCGTAAACAGGTGAATTGCATATAGTTTATGCTTTTATTTTAATGCTCGTGAACAAGCGAATTAAAAGAAGTCATCTACTTCGACATTTAATAATTTATCATAAACCATTGAGCTAGGCACAGCACATTCTAATGGCTCAGTTATGTAATAGGGTGGATACGACGCGACGAGTTCAGTGTCAAATTCTGCACGTTGTTCAAACCCAAGACTTTCAAAAATATTGATTGGAATGTTGCGCATAACGCCCATTTCAGCATCAAAAAGTGATTTATCTTCATCAATAACCTCAACCTCTATTGATTGGATTTGCCCGAAACCTGCTTGAGACTTTTTGCCAATGCCAAAAACATATGTGCGCAGCAAAGCCTCAATTTCTATTTTATTGCCAACAGCAAAAAAATAGCCCATTGAATGAAGTGACTCATACGCCATGTAACTATTGAGCTCAGCTTTGTGAGCACCTCTCGCTGTATCTATATATAAATACTTATCACTCTTCACAGAGTTTGGTGCGAATAGGTCTGTATTCATATCGCTATTGCGTAAAGCGCCATTGAAATCTGCAATAATTGTACGAACTGGGCTTTGCAATCTAAATGCACTTGCATGATATACGCCGTTCGTTTTTTTCAGTGGGAGACTGTCATGTGCAATATCTAAGTCATTTGTATGTTTGTACATGGCATAAGCCAAAACCGCATCAAAATGAATTGCTTCTGTTGCTATGATAGGGGCAAGGAAGTGCAATGTGATTTTTAGATTATCCATTTAGTCACCAGAGATAGTGTTATCACCTAAATACTATCGAATAACAATTAGTTGAACAAGGTTATAATATACTTTATTCTTTTGGAAAATTTATTGCGGGCCTTTATGATGGATGCTAAAACGAAGAAATTCATATACGAAAACTTAATTAAGCATTTAGAGCCACATATCAATGCTGACTTCTCTATCGACCCTGTAAACGCCTTCTTATCAACGCCTATTCAACAGTTTACTAAAAACAATGCAATAACATTAAAGCAAAAAGATACTTTTTTTATAGTACAGAAGAATAAATCAATAGTGCTAGGCGACATTTCATTACCTCAAGTTCCAAATGTGAATGTATTGACGCCTGACCTAAAGAAAGATGGCAATCACCTTATCGCATCCTTCTTAATTGATGATTACGACATGGAAAGTGATGTAGTCATAATTATACAATCTAAGGCCAACAAAACCGATACATTCAAGCTTTGTAAAGGAAGTGTTGTTTGGATCACGGGTCAAAAACCTATGCGTGTTAATGTACGGCAGTGCAAGGCTATTGCACCGTCGCTAAAATCATCTGGCATTAACAGTACAAGCTTTAATCAAATTATTAAATTACACAATGAAAGACAATTTGACGACATCAGTGATGCAAAAATTAATCAAATTGAAAAAATCACAAATAAGTATCCTGTATTGATTTCACTGATGAAACTAAAATTGTTGCCTCTATTTGGTTCGCCTGAAGCCATTATAACCAATCTCTATTTACGAGATGGTAAATAGTATGTATTGCACCTCCTTGTTTGCTGATTCGCCTGTTAATGATGCCTATTCCGATCATCTATGCGTAATAAGTAACGTTATCAATCGAATTGATAACATGCGAACCCCCTACTTGTTCACCACGCTAATCGTCGGAAATAAAAAGATTTACTTAGTAAGATCTGAATTTGTTCACTTAAATGAATCACTGAAAAGTTCTGAAGACAAATGTGATTTCATGGATGATAAATCCGGAAGAGAAGTAAGCACATCATTCTTTATTCGTCTGAATCCGGCCATACGCAGGGGGTTGAATAATGGTCCAGCTGGTAAAAAAACTGACCGTCTTTATGCGATTAAAAATAGTGACGAAATAGAAAGTTGGTTTAGTAATAAATGCGATTCAATAGGCATCAAAGTAACAAATTTTGAAATTTTACAGAAAGGTGTCGCGTATTGTTCAAAGGGGCAAACATCTATTAACGAAGCTTACGTGAAAGTACATGCATATGCGTCTAAAGAAGCGTTCATGCAATTATATTGTCAAGGTTTTGGAAAGCGTAAAGGTTTTGGTTTTGGCATGCCTTCTTTTTCGGGTAGTAAACATTATGAAATTATAAACAGTGTGTTAGTTGCACCATTTATTTCAATATAAATAAGGATAATCGATGAATAACATCATACACTTCAAAGGCCAAATAGAAACACTTCAGCCCTACGCTAGCGCTACTCCTTCGCTTGCTAGCAGCGTTAGATCTGGCCAAGCAATTCCAGTAACTCGAATTTTTTCTTCCGGAGAGCAACATCTTTCAATCAACTCCGCAACTATCAAAGGCTCACTTCGTAGAGCCGCATCTGACATAGCCTTTCTATACCAGCAGGAGAAAACGAAGCTTGAAAAACCGCTTTCATTAAAAGCTCATAAGCTTAATCGCACTGGAGGTTCCAAAGGCAAAGGCGATGTTGACAGACTCTCCCCTTCTGATTTTGACAGGATTAACACGCAACAACTGATAGTAGGCTTGTTTGGTGCTGGTGATCCATTTGTTGCAGGTAAATTATCAGTTAATCACGCCATTGCGAGTCATAACTCACCGATTGTAGTCGACGGTGTACGATCAGATGATTTCCTGCGTGACCCAAATATGTTGTCTGTTTTAGATGAGCAAAACCTAAAAGATTTTATTGAGAACACGACAGACGTAAGCGAGGCGTCCAAACTTAAAAAAGATCGAAAAGTAATGCTATCTCAAATGCTCAATGCGCCAACACCTTTAGAGAAAGATCAAGCGAAAAAGTTACTCGATGTACTCGATACAAAACTTGCCAAATTCTCCATCGTTAGTACACAAATGCCGCTTGCTGGTTTTGAAGCTATTCCTCAAGGCGAGATACTAGAACATTCAATGCGTGTAGAAATAAAGAATGAAAATTTAGTCCAATTAGGTTTTTTGCTTGAGGCAATGGACTATTTTTCCTTTAACCCTGTAATTGGTGGAAAAAAAGCCAATGGCTGTGGCGAAATAAAAATGAGTTATACCGTTTATTCATCAGCATACAAGGAGCCTCTAAAGGAAATAGGTAAAGTCACTTTAAACCCTTACGCGGGCCTTGATGTTTCAGGTGAGTTATTACTTGAGGCACTAGCTCAGTATAAGTCGGCTAAAGAATCGCAACAATTTGACTTTTCGGAGATAAATTAGGGATGAACAACATTCGGCAAATTGTATCTTCTTCCTTTAAAGATTGCGGTACCGGGACAAATCTTTTTGGCCAGTACAGAGAAGCTCAAAGTGAATTTGCTGAATCGGTTTCCGACTTTTTTGATGAAAGTGAGAATGTATCGAAAACGAAGGTTGCAATTATCGAAGCATCAACCGGCGTTGGCAAAGGATTCGGTTACCTGGTCCCACTACTACTTCAATCTGTATTCAATGGCAAACGGGTGGCTATAGCGACACATACAAGGCATTTGCAACATCAGTTAAACTTGGATGTTAACTCCGTAATAGAAAAGCTCGGCCCTTTACTGGCTAGAACACCCACGCTTGCAACTCGATTTGGTTCAGACGAGTATTTTCACCTCGATAGTATTGTTTTTTTCTTAGGTAACCCTCCAACAGATAACCAAGAGGAATTGACTCGCTTACATAATTTATATGCATGGCAAGTCATATCAGAAAATGTAGACAACAAAGAAATTGATTGTAATGTCCACACCGGGAGAATAGGTGATTATTTAGCGCAACAAAAAATCACATCTTTACCATTTGGGCTAACCAAAGGCGATATCTCAATTCGACCTCATCATCATAGCGAAGAAAAGGTTTGTTTATTACGAGACATAGAGAAATCGAAAAACAGTGATGTGGTTATTGTTACTCAAGCGATGTTGATGCTGCATATTAAAACCGGTGCCGAAATTTTAAATCATGAGCGCCAGATTGATTATTTAGTGATAGACGAAGCCGATAAGATAGGTTCAGCTGCAGAATCAATATTCCAATCTGGTTTTTCGTTAAGTGTGCATCATAAACACTTTGAAAACTTGGCTAACAGCAGTATTCATTTTCACGAGTCATTTTCCGATTACACAAAAACAGTTGAATATTTGAGTGATATTGCAATAGATAATCCAAGTAACAAATTGCTCATTGATTCTGAAAATTTACATCATCAAAATATTATAAAATATATTTCTAAACTACATACCTCATTGGGCAGAACGCTAGCGGCAGTTCATGCAAAGAAAACAATACTTTTGGAAAGCTATCAATCTCTTCATAGCCTTTATTTTGAATTGAGCACATTCACAAAAACACTTCAACGCAATGATACCATTGCCGCACCTCTAATCAGTTGGTCTGAAGTATATGGGTTTCCTAGTTTAATTGTTGCTCCTATCAATACTGGTTTTTTGACAGCTAAGCTTTTTGGTAAAACAAAAGATAGTGAAAAATTGTTTAAAAAAATTCTTTTCACATCAGCGACCCTAAGCACTAAATCAGACTCATTAGACTTTGGTGCTTTTAAAATAATGGCGGGGGTATTTGCCGGTATAAAGGCAAATAAAGCCGTCCTGCAGGCTGAAATAGTCTTTAAAGCTCAAGATTATGGCCGAATATCGATGATATTGTCGCCGAACAACGCGCCTAAACCAATTTATATCGATTCTGATAAATCCGTACTATTTGAAAGTTCTTTTTTAAATAGAGTAGTCCACTTCGCACGTTTCGCCTTGGAATCATCTGATCTTCAAGATTGTGGTAAAAGAACGCTGATCTTAACCTGCAGTTATGAAGAGACTTTTGCCATTTGCAAATCTCTTCGAGCTGGTGGACTTAGCCCAATTGAGCATGAAAAAGGAATTTCGCTTAATGAATATGTAAAAAGTTTCAGAAGTGACAGCAAGGCTATTTTAGTAAGCTGCGTCGCATGGGAAGGTTTCGATGAACGTATAGCTAATTTAATCATTACCAGAGTTCCATTTATTCAATTTGGCCACATTCACGAACAAAAAATCAATCACTTTATCTCTTATGGTTATAGCGAAAAAGTAGCAAAGAACATCATACAAAAGCAGCTGCAGTTTGAATCACAACGCAAGTTGACTCAAGGCATTGGCCGGTTAATACGTCGTAAAGGAGATATGGGCAGGTTAATGTTTTGCGACCCTAGGGTTAAAAAATTTAAAAGTGCTAAGTGGTCCAAAACCCTGGATTCTAAACCGTTGACTCTTCAGTACAGCATAGAGGCCTCGCTCAAATGTGACTACCATATAAAAGCATGGCAAATGGCAACAGTTCTTACCGACAACGAAACCATAAAAATAATTAATATTGACGGAGATATTAAATCGAAACTTAATTATTCAGAGAAAATATAGGAAACTTCATTGGGCTCAATTCCCAAGTTCACAGTTGTTAAATAAATTTGGGAATTGAGCAGTAAAACTAATTCGTTTGCATCCAATCTTCAAATCTCTTAGCCGCAAGTAGTTCCCATCCAGGGCTGAAATCAATTGCATCAAAATCATCAATATAGCTCAAATGGGTGCAATTATCTTTGGTTATTAACACGCCATACTCTGTGCTGTGATAAGCAAAATCTTCATCGTTAAGACTGTAAAGTGTGTATTCTTTAATATCAAAATCTATAAGTAATCTGATAGATTCGTGGGGCTTATGACCTCTGGATTCTTTCATATGACGAAGTGTTTCTGCCAAATCCGCTTGGATTTTCACAAACCATGAATAAAAAGGCTCTTCATCGGGGGAATTCATAAATTAGTAACCTGTAAATTGAACATAAAATACATATATCGCATTTCTAGCGGCTTGTAAGCTAAATATTCCTTAGTTTTATATTACCTTATGATTAATGTAGGAAAATTTTTTTTATTTTCTTCACATGTTGCTGAGTTGCCGTTTTTTGTTATGCGCTAATCTAATTGCACATCCAATACAAAGCAAAATTTAGTAAACACCCAACAAATTTGTTTGCCGATGAACAGCAATTTCACAACTAATGTTCTAATTTACATAGGAAATGGCTGAGAAAATCAGGAAAGGTTAAAACGAGTGATCATTACCATTTTTAAATATGCGCGACCCATTCTGTTTTAACTCGATTTCACGTACACACCATGCGTAATTTATGGCTGACAATTCAGCCTTGTTATTTTTATGTCTTAATTCTAGAAGCTCACACTGCTTGTCTAATGTATCTAAGCACTTACTATGACGGAATTTGTAAAGATATTTTGATTCAAGTTCTGTCAAATTCTTAGAATTAATATATTCCATTCGTTTTGCCTGCTTCTTTTTAGTTAGTTGGTGTGGTTATCAAAGCTAGATGTGCTTACTTGATCTCGGCTGCGCTCCAACAAATCACTTAAAGTAATTTTAGTCATAACGGCTTAATCCTATGCTTGATCAAAGTGTATTTGCTATCTGTGTTTCAGAATTTACTTCTAATGACGGTGTATTAGTGTCTCTAAGCTAGCCAGATTCAATTAATTCATCAATCTGGCTTGATAGAGTGCAGCACCCATTCATCTCATGCACAATGTCTGCTACATCACTATAGCGCTCAGACAGGTCAAACAACTCAAATGATGGGTGCGCGAGAATTTCTTGATAATAGGCAAATAGGTCTGGTTGCTGACTAAAACACACGTTTTGATTATTAAAGAGTTGGTTAAACTGTTCATCTAAGGCTGCAACAGGAATGACTTTTATTGCCATCTTATCATTTACGGTAATTGCGCATAGTTGGTTCTTCTCTCCGCGTTAGAAAGTTATTTATTTGCACCAGTCTTCTCGACGACCTTTCCATACCCTTCCGTAACCACCATCGATAATCAATCGGCTCAAATCTTTACCATCGACCATAACTTTGGCCAATACCCTGTTATATTTGTCTCGACCAGGATTGATTAACACTATATTTTTTGCATTAAATAACACATTTTTAAGATACTTTTTAGCAATCATTGCTTTTTCTTTTTCAAATTCACACTGACCTTTGATTTCAGGTGTATCTACGCCAATTATTCGAATAGGCTCGTGATATGTCTGTTCGCCAATATACGCACGAAATGTATCACCATCGTAATTGTTAAAGATTTGCTTAACCTTAACCTGATCATCAGGTATTTCTGTGCCACTACCACCACCGGCATTCGCCGCAAATGCGACTAAACTCAAAATCAAAATTAGACCAGGATTACATTTCATTTTGCACTCGCTTGTAGGTATTTTTATTTATTTTAACTGAGGTATGCTCCTCAGCATTCTTAATGTCATTGGCACGCTACCTTCAATGTTAAAGGTATCATTTTGTCTAATCGGGATAGGTTTGTGCTTGGCAGATGCTGAAACTAATAATCTATTTTTGGTATCTAAAAATTTACAAACAAATTCTTCGTTTAGATTACAAACAATTAATGAATTATTTCTAATAGACAATGACCTATCTACGATGATGAGATCTTTATCAAATATACCAGCACCTTCCATTGAGTGGCCACTAGCTTGAGCAAAGTATGTCGACTGGGGGTTTATGTTAATAAACTTATCTAAATCAAATTTGGCATCGCTAATGTTTCGCGCTGTTAGGGTGAACTCATGAAATCGATTATCACTTGCATCATGGATACGAATGCTACAAATTCCGACACCAAGCATAACAAAATCATCTTCATCACGGATTGGTGTTTCAATTACCCTGCCTGTTACTAATTCTGAGCTGATCAATAATTGCTGCTCAACATCTATCAACCTGATCTTTATTTCACCATTTAATGAACAGAATACAATATCTCCAGTGTTCGGCCTCAAGTACTGGTTGATAAACAACAGATCTCCATTAAACAAACCTATTTTAGAAAGGTAATCGCCTTGTATTATTTCTATCGATGTTGAGCTTGGAGAAGTTATTAATAACTCATGCAAGCTTAAGGGGCGTTGAACATACGCACTTGCCGGACTTTCGAAGCCAGTAATCCCCATTTTGATTTTAATAGACAAAAAATTTATCATATTGTACTCAGTACAGTCTTAGATTACGGAGCCATTATATTGAATTGGATAGGCAGGACACACTTTCTATCTCATGAGCCTTCTTTTTCGACAAATCAATTTCCTGTTCTAAAATATGATTTATTGTATCACTGAGAGCAAAGCATGCTTGTTTTTCCTCGTACTCACTCATTTTGTTCTGCCAGGCACCGGTTAACATAAGGAATTTCGGCGCGTCATCATTAAGATAATTTCCAAATGTGCTTCCGTCATGCTTAATCTTGTTCAAATTCAACAGTATTTCTACTTTAGCCTCATCTTGAACTAGATGTCCAATCACACCTGCAATTAAATCGTCGACGACATAATTGTAATTTTCACTTATGTCGGCATTTAGTAGTAACTGATGCAAATGCCTTAGCGATTCAGGCCACTGTTTCGTATTTTCGATTGCAACAACTCGTGTATTGCTGTAATTCTCAGCGCAGAAAGCCATCACAGAAGCCGGAACATTAGAGATAAGCTGTGCCATGTCAATTAAATCAACTTTCTCGCCTTGTAGAATCTGCTGAAACATTTCGAAGATGAAAAGCTTTACTTCAATATTAGGTGCTTTGTTATGGCAATTATCAATATGATCCTTTAGCCCAAGTTGAGTTACAGGTTCAAATCTCTGTTCGTGGTTAAATAAGGGAGTAGACGCTATTGCTTCCATATTCAAGTCTGGACTGGTCACTAAGGAGAACTCATAGCATGTTAAAGTCGGGGTGCTACTGAGCGAGCCGTCAGCATTGAATGTTGAGATTAATGAGATATTGTCATCACTATCTGTAATAGTAAGCAAATAGGATGAATCACTTATGGTTTTTGTAATTTTGAGTTTGGTTAAATCAATATCATTCAGGTAATGTTCAATCGTATACCATTCGTGATATGTCTTCTTAATCGACTTTACTAAGTCGATCCCTAGGTTTTGTGCTTCCATAAAAGCTTCGGCATTAAAGAATTGGGTCAAATCAAAAATGTCAAAATTGTTTGCGTTACTAGCCTTAGCAAACCCAGGCTTTGCCGGCTTTAAAATGATTTTATTAGTGAACTCATGAAATGCAGAGGTTAAATTGGGAGGGTATTCTGCGAGAGATTTAGTTCGATATTCAGCAATGGCGCATGAAAAAGCATTGGTCCACTTGTTGTAGATCATGACCTCTTGCTCAATATCCTTGATTGCTTTGGCAGCAATTTGTTCGAAATTACACTTAATCTTACCCATAGATCACCAACTTAATTATAATAATAAACTCAGATTAAGTAGTGTGTTTTGCTACATCGACTGAGTTCTTTGATATTATGTATTTTTGTTAAAATCGCCTTTAATATTACTAACATTAATAACCCGCACGAACTCCGGTTCAGTAAGTACTTTTTCATCAGCCGCTACACTCAATCTAGCAAGTTCTCTGGCTAGTTCGTCCGGCTTGTAACGAGAGATATCCCTCTGTATTATTTCAATCTTTCCTGAAAAATAATTAACATCCAAACCATATTCGTTGGCCATCTGCAACCTACCTTAATTAATATTTATATTGTACTTCCCATGTTCGAATCTTCAGTTCCTTCAAGAATAAACCCAGGTTATCTAGCCTCCATGTTCTGAGCGTGTTTGTACGCCCATGCCTTACTGCATAAGCAGTTTCAGCCTTTGGATTTATGCCAACCACATGAAATTTAAGGGGTGAATCGGCACTTTCTTGCGCAATGATTTTGCTAATAGATTGAGATTCGATTAACCGCACGAATTCACCTTCTTTAACGTTATAGAACGTAACCGCCATACATATCACCCTAATGTATATAACATATTGTTATTTTGTTGATGCAAAAAATAATAACACATCAAGTAAGTGCTGTAAATTCGAGTTATGATCATTTAAACTTAGTATTTTAAACACTCCATATAGGCCTAAATTGCATTAGATGGTATTTCATTACAGGTATCGGGTACTTGTCCCTGAACACTGGTAATCAATGTTGATGCTGAGTTGTCGATAAAGGCATCCAGGGCCGTGCTGAAGTTCATACAAGCTGCTTTTTCAACGATGGGCTGAATGATATTTTGCTGCATATCAATTAAAAGCTTTAATTGAGTAAATGTTTCAAAGTTTGTATTGTCGGCATTTACCAAGTGATAAAACTCTACAAGTAATTCGATTGATAAATCGTTATCTTTTGTCGCGCCATAACTGCGTGTACAAAAGAAATCCAATTCATCTAAATAGTCTTGACCTTTACCAGCATCAATAGCACATCCCACCAGCATTCCAATTCCTCTTGCATACTGCTTAGCATCGTAAAAGTGCTTGTGCTTATCATTGAAAATATCTCGCATGAATTCCGTGAAAATTGCGTTTATCTGGCTGTTTGTTGTCGTCGCAAGCAATGAATTTAGCTCATCGTTTTTCGCACCGGCTTGAAATAACATTTTCTCTAAAATATTCAATTGCTTCATTTATCTACCAACCCGCTAACTAAAGTGAATTATTCATATTACAAAGTTCGTTTGTTTCGCCATCTGTGGTTTTAGTGTCGATTTTATTAGATATACTTATGTCGATAATTTGACTTAGCTGGTGGCAATGTCGAACTTCTTTGCGTTCATTTTGTGTAGCATTCAATAAGCTTTTAACGTTGTTCATCTGCCCAACGTATTTAGTATTTGTAAGATAAGGACTCATCGTATCTTCTACATAATTTAGGAAGTTCAATTGCGCAAACTCACCATCTCGACTTAGGCCATAATCCTTGTGCCGATCCATAATCGAGTATGACAACGCTTGGATTAGGGTTTCATTACCGGAGAAAGGCTGAAAAGTATTTAGCAATGTATTTATGCTGTCTACTAACGTAGTGCCATCTGTGAAGATCGGGCTCTCATTGATTAACTCTGAAATACAATTGTCATGGTCTAGGCTTAGTTGAGAGAAAAATCGACTTACTAATTTCTTATCTGCAGCTCCTAGAGTCCCTTCATTTGCAAAAGCTTCGAGAAGTAGTGGAGTAATTGATATTTCTTCGAGCCTTTTATATCCGTGGGTATTCGAAGTTAAGTCAGAGAAAGAGCCAATCACCTTGTCATGCTCGTCAATAATAATATCGGCACATGAAAGTGGTACGTTACGCTTAATATCATCCGGTACTAGATCCCTATAGATATTAAATGCGGTGCCGCTTATAATCACGGGGTTCTTATTGCCCGTTCCAATTGCTATTTTTGTGATTTCATCTTGATTATTTAGTAGGAATGAGAATTTCGTTTCTAACCCGCAAGATAGCTCGCCTTCGAATATTATTGATTTTCCACCCACGATAGAAGTGTCTATAAGCCTCACGCTATTTGATTTAAGAAGTTGAGTTTCAAAAAGCCAACCTGCAAAAAGCAGTTCATAATTAATATTAACTACGAAACCAATCTCCTTTTGATTATCTACTGTGGCATACCCCATCTGCACAAGCTCGGCATAGCACTCTTTAGGCAAATCTAAGAAGTTTCCGCTTTGCATTTTTAGTGCATCTGAAACAGACCCAGAATTAACCAACTGATCATTAAAATAGCGGTTAAGTGCAGGCTTTTGATTTTGAGAGTATCTTTCAGCTAGCTTATGAAGCAACGTTTGTGTATCCATCTCGTATTGGCGATAACGTCCTCTAATGCTGTTTGAGTGTTTAACCGCTTGAGAAGTTAATTCGTCTAAATTTATCTTAGCCATATGCACTTCCATTTATAGTGAGTTTAAGTGTTGCAATTCAAATTCTGGCATATCTTCTGGTACGTCAGGCATTACTATGTGATGGATTAACATATTCTCAATGTCAGCACTGAGCAGAAAAGACTGCTTCAGCTCTACCAGGCTTTCTTTGTCTAAAGATAACTGGGATTGTAGCTGTGGATTTTCCAGCGCCTCATCACTGAGTTCTGTCACAATTAGATAGAGGTATTGCAACCTTTCAACGTCGTCTAACTTGATCATTTGAGAGCTCAAAAAATTGTAACTTTCGAAATGATAATAATTATCCCCGCAGCATTTATCTATGAAGTCATTAAGCGCCTGTACTTGTCTAGGTTCCACTTTTTTTAGGGGCTGGTCGTTTATGCTTTGGTTACTCATCTTGGTTGCGGCATTGATGATTCTAATACTGTTGATATTGTTATAAAATTTATTGGCAATAGTGTGATCACTTTCATGAACACTATCGCCCAATAAATACGTATTATTTATGTTGGCCATTAACAAGCATTTAGATAAAGCTAACCGTGAATCATTATTGTTTTGAATTTCGTCAAAACTCGGTGTGGCTTTGCTATTTGAATCACTCAAATATTTAATGAGCACTAAAGGTATTTGGTTCTCCACAGCCGATTCGGTTGTTTCCATCTCAAAATGTTGAGTAGGACAAAAGGAAAAGTTTGCACTATATTTAATGATCGCCTCGTTTCCCTGCTGGTTGAATACAACCCTTGCGCTAAAGTTTTTCTCACTGAACCGTTTATCTGTAAATGTGACTATTTGAGAGTCCGGGCTAGCGAAGTTATACGTTGCATCAATAGCGCTTAACTCGCAGTCATTTAATACTTGCTTTAACGTCACCCACCTCTGAAATTCCACATCAAAAGAGTTGTTGAATTTGCCTTTATTTAATTCCTTAAATTCGTTAAACGATACGATTACTTCCCTCGACATATCCATAAACTCGATGCTTGGGATACTAAAAGCTTTATAAAGAGATGCCCCTGCTAGTTTTGTTTCAAAGTAGTCTGTAACACTATCAGGGTAGGCCTCTAATGATTCACTAGCAGCATTACGCATAAGTGCCTGTGTCTGCATTAATAACGCTTCGTATTGGCCGCTAAGGACCATTGATTGCTTTAGAGTCAAATCCCACAATTCATTTAAAGTAACTTTAGGCATATGTATATCGCTCTTGAATTAATAATTGTTAAATCGATACGCTATCTTTGAGTTATAAATCAAAGTGAATTGATTAGATTGCTGGGCTGATCAATAAATCCGATATCTTTTTCATTTGCAGCTGGTGGCGTTAAGCCGTCAGCGATATAGGCATCAATGAAATCACCCAAAGCAATGCAAGAGTCAATGTCATCAATATCTAATCTGTGTTGATTGAGTTTCCTGATAATTGAGCGATCAAAAATTGCGGAAGATACTGTGCTTTCGGGCTGAACGGTGTTCATTAAATCCCGAATAAGCTTGAGGTATCCAATATCTAACTGATTATCGCTTCCATCGAAAGGCATTCTGGATTTAAGTATAATTTTCGTTAAAAGGGCTTTTACCGATGAAAAGCTACCTTCGTCAATAAAATTACTGGCATCAGTACAGTAAAACTTTACAGCATTTAAAACGAAGTCTGCATTTGATAAAGCTTTAACTGATTGGTCATTAATAATGTATGTTGGAGTGGTGGTTAAACCATAATTGATACTATTTTCTATGCTGTCTAGGAAAGCATCAATCAAAGGCTTATCTTCACTTTTGGGGTTAAGAAGAATTGCACGAGCACAAGCAAAAGCTTGGAAATTCACCCGAAATATATCAATTGCTTCTGAGACCATATAGTCACGCTTTTGAGTAGCCAACATCATTTTAAATGGAGCAAGCTCATCGTCGCTGAAGTCCGAGAATGGTTGGCTTTTGTTGTCAGTTAATGTCCAACCTGAAATGTTTATCATAGGTTGCCCGTTAAATGACTGCCAAGAAAGCGATAGTCTTTTTGTGTTAAATGATATGTCACCCTCTGCTAGTCGTAACTCCCCATTTATATGTGCTGAATAATCAGGATGCTGGATTGTAAAAACAGTAGAGAAACATTTTAAATCAGTATTATTAAACCCATCAATACTGACTATACAGCTGTCATTTAGTGAATTGAGCAGTAACCAACCATTCAGAGTTTCTAAGCAGAATGTATTATTTAAAAATGATTGTTCATCTATAGTGGATTGCCGCGATATTTGCTTAATATCTTCTAAGTCAAGATAGGTTTGCGTTGTAGCAAACCGCTCCATAGTAAGTCGGTAAAAAAGTGGGCTAGATAAAATGGGGCCAATTACTGATTCATGAGCTTGTTTGTAGCCGCGCTTCATTTCAGAAATCATTAATGGTATTTCAGATTGTGCTAGCAGCTTCAATCTTCGATTTATTGCATCTTCAATACCTTGGCCACCAGCCATGATTTTGTCATACCTGGTCGGCATTGGGCTAAATGAGAACATCGATTCTATACCATTAAATTTATGCATTTAGACCGTTTTATACTTATGAGACATCTGTTAAGTATATTTGCTTTATGCTATAAAATCCACTAACGCCATTTTAGAGTAATTCTAAATGACAAATTAGTTTCCTACATCGAGGAGTTATTTTTGATGAAATTCAAGAGTATAGTAGAGTTTTTTTCAGTAAGCATATATACGCCCCTTGCTGCTGCTCTTATCATTGCGCTACTTCAGTATTTCGTGTTCGGTGGGTTTAAATAGTTGTAGGTTGCTTTTTATACTTACTAAATTACTGTTAAGTGCATTTCACTTCAAACACAAATGCTGGGGTCATACTATTCTTATGGCCCCAATTAGTGAGGAAATTACTAACTAAATTCTTGATGGGTCAATTTTTACTAAAGGAGTAATGATAGCAAACGTTTCAAAACTCAATCCAAAGTGAGTTTCAAATAAATCCATAAGTTCTTGCGATAAATGCCCCTGAAAATCCTCCATACGTGCCTGAATTCCATTTATCATGTTTAATACATCAAAAGCGGCAGTTATGCCTAGATGCATACAAATACTATGAACGAAAAATATGATATCTTCCAATTGCCCAGATATGACCAAAGGTATCATGAGTGGTGGGGGCGCGTGCCTTCTGTTTTTTAAAAAATGTAAATCTTTCCATTCTTCCTGAATAGGAATAACACGATTTTTTGAAAGTTTAGCCTTCGCTTGTAACATCTCTCCAAAATCGAAACATTCAATCGTCCCAGCCAATTGACCTGTCTGTTTCATGTGAATGGTTACCTGGTCAATAGAGTCATTCGCAATCCGAATTTTTACACGACCATTTTCTGGCTTAAATATATCTTCGAGCGACTTAAGGAGGCCTTCCCAATCAACACTCCCGTAATCAACATACGGACATGAAACCTCGCCTGACTTCATCTCGCTCGTAAAATGGGGCGTAATCCATAATGCATGTGGAATTATATCTTTCATATTTTCCTCGGTCCTTGGTGAGAATTATGTAAATTTGACACTTTCATTTACTAACCAATTTTTGCTGTTAGTGAGCTGTCTGCGATGAATCCGGGGAACTTTTTCTCTGCTTTATCATCGGCATCCTGTCTGTTCTTAGCTGACAAGATGTCTTCCCGCTTATCTTTGCCTTTAAAGAGAATTACGTTATAAGTTGGCATAAATGAACCTATGAAGTTATTAGGACTTGTTTCGCCCAGGACTGGCCGTTAATCGGCATATTAGTTTTGTTAATTAATTATCATGACTCGGGTTTATCTCTTTTACAAAGACTTTACCGATTATAATGATGCAGACTGTATCCCTGCACCACTAGCTAGCATTTTTATAAGATCAATGTAGCCTTTTTTGATATTGTCCAAAGTAGGTATTTCATCAGTAAAATCAGCAACTCTAGCACCGCCGACGTAGATTCGATATAAATCCGAAGTTACTACCTGCATTAAGTCATCAATATTAAAATCATGGTAACCATTGGTCCTTAAATTCTCACCAAGCCATTCTTTGAGCTCTTTTACAGCTTGCTCAACAGTCAAAGGGTATATCTGTTCCAATTTTTTGTTCATGATTTATATCCTATTAGAGACCTAAGTGCCAAAATGCATAATTTAGATCAGAAAAATATGTTTTAATGCCTAACGGCTTATCCCAGTTCGTTTGGTTTTTATCAAGGGCTATAATGAATAATCAAGATTGCTATCCATTGTTACAACATCTTCATTGAAATTGAACGAGAATTCTTCGACTACTTCGTCAATCTTACTGGCAAGTTCTATGCTATTTCGAACTTCATTAATTTCTAAATCATGCTTAGCCAAACTGCTTCCAACTGAGCTGGATTTGTCATAATCAAGCGATTTAACATCAACTGCCATAGTAAGTGCATATAGAGCTATTGGGTTGTCCATGTCGTTACTTTTTCTCAGTACCATTCTAAACATATTCTTGTTAAAGGTGTTCAGGTCACTTTCCGTTGGTTTAAAGTCTGAATTCTGATAAATGTCCGGATGATAAATGGCAGACCCAAGAGCCTCAATTTTTGTAAATAGATCAATCCAATTATCAACAGTTCCTGTATGTTCATCATTTACGAACTCTAAATCTATTAATTTGCAACGTTCTGTTTGATATTTCGCTATATAACGGCCAATCAATTGGACCATAGGTTTGAATTCATCTGCATCTTCATTAAAACTTGCATTTAAATAGCTATTTATTAATAGTTTCATTGCGCTTAGAGTCTGATAATTAGTAATATTATCTTCAATAGAGCTATTGTATAGGTCATCCCTGGTTTGCATGGAAATACGCTGCTTAAAACCGAAGCCTTCAATAAATGCCTCATTTACGCCTGCAATAGCCACTGATACGCTTGATGGAGGGAGTAACTGCGAAAATGAATTTGTTTTATGGTGTATTTTAGTCATTAAAAATGACGAATCAAAATGAAGGATGTCCTCGACTTCAGCACCGCCATTAAATTCAACCTCACAACCCTCCCAGTTAAAGTGCAGTGAAAAAGAATGACCACTAGAATCTATTTGCTTATGAAGTTGAATAGTAGATTGTTTGCCCTCAATTTCGAATAAACAAAAATACCTTAAACAGAGATCGGTAAATTCACTATAAATCATTTCTTTTGCTAAATGAGAACCTTCAAATTTATTAACATCGAGATAGGTGGAAAGCGGCTCTTTTGAATTTAAGTCACTCAAAATACCGAACACTTTTGCATCTTTTGGATTTTTTTTAAATTCGAGAATGTAGTTTTCAGCAAAACGAGAAGCAAATGTGGCCAGTTGTGGCTTAAAAATTTCTAATATTGTAAATTGCTCCGTAACAAGCTCGTTACATTTAGCCATTACTGATGTGTAATTATTAAGCATCATAAGCAGAACCAAAGCACCTTGTTCAAAGTATATACCAACTATGCAATATCGGATTTATAATTACCATCGATAATAATCGATTTATATCACTATTTGACTATCATTTATGTGCTTAGCACTCTTTATTGTTAATGGGGTGTTACTCGGAATGGGTTCGAAACATTAATATTAAGTTTAAATTCATTGCGATCTTGCATGAGCTAACCTTAAAGATGTAACCTTTATTACGGAATTGTAATTATTTTGAACCATAATACATCCTTTTGTATGTAAAATGTGTTATTGAAAGTGAGGGTAAACTGATTTGATATGAACATATTTGAGAAGGCGATTGCAGTTAGGCGCTATCAGATTATAGCTTATTTAGACAAGAATATAGACAAAGGCTGGACAGATAAAAACATCACTCCACTGCTTAATAATCTCCCCGTCGAACTGCAAATGGATAATTCAGTAAATTGGCGAACCATTTGCCGGTGGCGTCAGCAATATTTAGAATCTAATGGTTGTTTATCATCTTTAGTGCCGAGCAAAGGTACTGGGAACAAAACGGTTCGAACTGTTGGTGATGAGGCCTTACTGATTCCAATGTTGAATGTGATGCTTAAGATGGACTCAGTAAAGGTTTCGGTTCACTACAGAGAGTATGCGGAAGAAGTGAATGCCTTTAATAGTTTAGTACTAGAGCCTTCAGGTTTGATAAGTCGGCTTACCTACAAATCATTCAAGGCCCGTTATGAGAAATTAAAGAACAATATCGCCTAAGTACTAAAACATGGATGTTCCCACGCCAGTGATGTAATCAATAAGCTCATTTCTGTACAAAAAAACAGATCCTATACCCAATATAAGAGATAAGGTGCATATTTTATATTTTAACGAAAGAAAGCCACTCAATTCCATGTAATAATTCTGCATAAAATGACATAGCAAACATATTCCCAATAAGCCAAGATTTTCAAGTGATCCATCCACAATAGATTCGGTTATAGCGAATGCAGAAGCGCCAACAGTTAAGCTTAGAAATAGTTTTGTGTATGTATTGATAAATGTATAGATTTTACCGTCACGCTGCATCGGAATAAGCAATTCCATTGCACTGAGAATTACAAACCCCATAACGCCGATAATTAGCGAATACATACTAACATTCGCACTGATTAATCCATCTGAAATGCTTTTCAACACAGTGGAGCCAGAGTAGTTCAAACTTAGCAATATAAGCACCCAGAACGGGATCGGGTATAAATCTTGTGGATTTTTTATTGTCTTATTTAATGAAGACTTTATTAATGATTTTACAGAATCTAAAACGTCAAAATACCTTTCAGGGATATATTTCGAATTCACGTTTACAATCGGTGACCTAAAGCTTTGAGTCATCCCAGATATTTCACTATTATTATAAGAAATTTGAACACCATTCTGATCATATTCATGGAGTTTTAAGGTGTAATCATCGTTCTTCCAGTAAATTGCTGGCAACTTTGTGTCTACCGGTAAGGGTTGAGGCTTTGTAGTCAATAAACCTCTAAACCACTTATTTTTCTTGGCTTTATTACTCAGGTGTACTTCCCATTTAAAACTACTCATTAGATAAATTCTCAGACTTCATTTCTTCTTTAAATTCTTCCAATACGTTTATAAACTTTGAAAGCTCTGTTTTATCAAACGTAAGCTCATTTAAGGTAAGAACTAATTTATGGTGGTCATTTTCAAAATAATATTCAAAAATCTTGTTATCACTGATAGCGTTAGATTGTATTAATTTTGACCTGTTTAGTTGCAAAATATGCATGACACTAATAATTAATAATGATGTCAAAACAAAAATAGTTAAAATCATAATATTCCTTCGGTAGAAATTTTGGCTATCGCTATTGTAGCACATCATTTCGGTGTTGCAATGAATTGATATAATCATTTAAATTGAGAAGCTAAATATAATTGACGGAATTAACCTCGACTATGTTATTTGACCCTTCATCTAATCTATTTCATGCCACAAAACATAATTTTGATTCATTTAGTCTGAATTTTGCTGGAACTGGCGAAGGCACCGTCGATATTTCAGGGCTTTATTTTACAGAGCAGTTTCGTGGTGCTAAATATCATATTAAACGGTGTAGATCCTCCAATCAGGGAGTAATTTACCGGTGTCAGTTTTCAAATGCAGCAGTGGTGGCCACCAGAGGGGTACCAATTGATTTTCAAGGTATATCTGTGGTCAGGGCGTTTAGGAAATTAAGCCTTGTTTATTCTGCGAATTCCGGTGAAAGAGATTGGTACAACCTAATGGAGTCAGCCTTACTCAATTATGCTCCAGGGGCCGACACATTGAGACTTCAGAGTCAAAGAGATAGAGTCATCAATCAATTACTGAGCTCTGTAGGTATTGCAGGCATCTTCGATTATGAACTGAATTATACTGATGCTGCGTACTTTGGAAGAACAACGCTTGTTATCAACACTAATCATTTGTTGATAAAAGAAAAGGTATTTATTTAATAATGGATCAAAATAGCTTTGAAGTATAAATTAATCAATAAGTAGATAGATTTAAGGGCGAAATTTTCTCATTAATCTAATCTGCTTGATGAAAGCTTGCTTTGCTTCCTCCGATTGCATATTAACAGAAACGAAACCATCTGAATTTATTCTAAGTTTTTTCTTATTATCTATTAATAGTTGCTTCAGATCATGCCCTTTTAGTTTGGCCAATTTCGATTTTTTCATTATGTTAAGTCTACCTCTTAGGCGTTAAGGTTAAGTATCCATTAAGCTGCGACAATAGATCATTTACGCCTTAACCATAGTTACCTATGGCCGCTTATCAGTGGTATTGCCTCGCTATCTTAAAACCCTTGATATGTAAAATGGCATCTATATTTGGTAGTTATACCCCTATGCCAGTTTATATGCTCTTTTCACTTCTGAATATTTTAGTTTCAACTTAGGTATAGTTAGATTTAACCCAATGGTTTTGCCTATATCTTTGGTTTTTTTAAAGATAAAGTCCTCACCCCACGGATGCATTGAAAGATACTGCCCAATGTTTTGCTTGGAAATATACAAACTTTCAATAGACAAGCCTTCATGTTTTTTCCCATAGGTACAAGTAACACGACCACCAGCTAAGCTTTTACCAAAAAATAAAGGTGCGTGATAATGGTTTGGATTATTGGGCATAGAAATCGCTATATCAGTAATCAATCCATCAGACTCAACCCATGAGTGATCTGTAATGACTCCTGATTCAAGTTGTGTCTCACCAATACATAGCTCACTCGAGAGACCTAGCTCAGTAAATAATATAAACAGGACAATCGATGAATCATGACAGGCACCATTGTATTTAGCTTTAACCATCCAATCCCATAATTCTGTAAATGCTTTTCGACTTTTAAACTCAATTGGATTAGAAATCGAAATTTTAGAGAGATTATTTTTCCAAATTGAAATCATATTAAACCCCTTTCGGACTAGGCCATATTCAAATTAACGCTGCTTTTTCTGCAGCGCTACTATCATGCTCTAACTCCATATCAACTTTTCAGCTTAATTTGTTGCAGCAATTTCCTATCGCTTAATTTCATTAAGCAAGTCTGTATACGCCTTGTCAGCCACACTTAACTGCCGGTCACGCATAGTGATTAACTGTTTAACGATTTTGGACAATCCTGACTGGTCTTTCTCCCCATGAACTCTGCAATTTTCCAACATTGAAACTGCCAAATCTAACGTGTATAGAGCCCCGATAGGGCCACTAACATCTTTCGGTAATTGAGCCATCTCCTACTCCAACTAGATTTGTTTACAGTTGATTAATCGACATTGAAAATTCGATTAAACAACCGTTGGGACTAGTTAAATTCATTGGAGAAGATAAAGGTAAATCTTTTGCTGAGAATTCTACTTGGCCACATGCTAACGAATTGAGGGATACTACCAGCAGGTCTTCAGTGGTTATATACACAACCGAGTTATCACTTAACATTGATTTTCCTCCTTGCACGTAAGAACTGGTAGTCATTACGGCGTCGTACTTTGTTTTAACCACAACCCCATTAAGAGAAAGTACGGTGTTCCCCTTGGACGGTTCAAGTAAACCTTTATTCTCGTCAATACTGACAAACTCATTGAGAGAGGCGTTTTTTTGGTAGACCGTGTATTGATATTGGTATGTAGGCAAATTTGCTGCCAATACTGAACCTGAAAATAGCATGCAGGCTGTAATCAAAAGATTTTTGTTCACTTAACATAACCTTAATAGTGAGAGTTTTCTAGGCTTATTGTTGCACATATTTAGCGTGCTGTATATTACCTTTTAAACACAGTCCACTTCTACAAAAGCGGTCTCGGTACCAGATAGAACAATTGGAGGCAGGCTGGGTGAAATAGCTGATCTAAATTCTGGATTCAAAGGAGTTCACAATATAGGAAAAGTATTTAATAAACAGATAAAAAACCAAAAAAAAGCCCTGATTGGCGTCAGGGCTTTTGATATCAATACTCTAATATTGATATTCCATTTACAAGGTCTTGCCTAGGCATTTACTTATAAAGATACTTGAAAAGTCCATAAACTCTAAGCCAAAAAATTTATGCTGTCAACTGTGTAAATTAGTGGAGCTGTGTAGTGGACTAGCATGGGTTATACAGGATATTTATTGACTCTTATATCATGTTAGATCTCTATATAACCTTACACCTAGGCTTTACCAGTGCTCTGGTTGTTAACGCTTAATTGTAAATCTTGTTGATATTAGCTAGCCAAAATATCAACTGAAAGCCATTCCGATTGCCGTAATGCCGATATTACATTTTGCTTATTTTCGTTGATGGCTTTTCGAAAGACGGAAGAGTTCTCGTCAGCCGGGTTAAACGCATCTTCGAGTTCAAATATATTTACCACCATCACATTAATGTCAGTGTCTTTTTTCGCTGAGTAATCATAATATTCACAACTTATCACGGTCTGCTCAAAACATAGCTCTAGCACTTTACTTACGAGCATTGGTGATAAGGGAGTAGGACTGTCATCACCAGGTATAAAGTCATTGAATCGGACTAGTTCAGATAATGCCGCAATGATTGATGAAATTTCATCAACTGAAAACAGAGTAACGATGTAATAGCTACTGTTTAACTGGTCATGAGTATGTGTGATTTGTATAAGCGACCCACCTGATTGCTCACCTCTTATTCTTAATCCAATCTTTTCTATTTCGCCGTATTTGTTTGGGGCATCAGCATTAACACTGCCCTTTTCTAAGCCATTGTCATCACCAAATTCAGCAGCATATGCCAATGAGCCAAAAGACGGTTTTTCATTTTGGAACAGTTCTGGCCATTTACTAATGGGAGCATACACACGCTCTAAATCATCTTGAGATATCATAATCTTATTCATTGACTCTAGCTTAGTTCGCCAAAGCCTTACATCTGAATTGTTAACTACATATGTGACACTAGTCTTGTTATCAATCATTATAAGAGGGTTGTCACCACCGACCCATTTTAAAGACCCATTGAATGATTTCGAAAAGGATTGGGCATCATCCTCATTATCAAAGCGTCCGTATCTTACATCGATTTGCCATTCAGGTTGCTCTTGGTAAATATGGACGCCAAACCAAGAGTTCCAATATTTATCTAAGTAGGTGATTGCTTTATCCCATGGCATATCGAGCCCATGCTGAACAGCTAAAGCATTTAACGCATCGGTATTGGTTAGATAGGCACTTTTAATTTTTTTGGCTTCTTGCTTCACTTTACGAACAGTTCTGCCGGATGGAAACCGCAGTAGGTCTTTTGACATGATGTACCTCATTAACAAGTAATACCGTTGCCGACTCACAGTATTCACTTAATGAAATACAGGATTTAGGTTGGTTAAAATTTGCCAGATGATGCTTTGTGATCTTCGCCAAAGGTCGGCTAACGAGCGCTCTGTAACACTGATTTAAATACTACAGACTTTAATCATGAACTCAACAATTATTTCCATGTACATAGGGGCCGACTGTTTTCTTGGGGGAAATTAGCTATTTATTCTCAATTATGAATTTTCATCTTCAAACGTCTGTTTTATTTGTTGAAGCCATCCATATCTGGACGCTGCTAAATAATATTTATAGGAAAAATTAACCCAGTCTGTATATTCTGTAAATCGCTTAGAGTCTTTAAGGCAACCTTCAAAAGAGTGCTTGAATTTAGTTGTGTTTTGCCCCTTTTTATTACCTTCTGGGAATGTATCATTAATGTCGTCTATCCAATTATTATTTATACATGCCACATAATAAGGGGTTGAATGTTTACGCCACTCTTTGAATGAAGAAAACTTCTTGGCATTATTGATACAGTCATTTAAAGATAGCTCAGTAATAGCTACCCTGGTTTTTTAACCTTTTTATCTTTAGTCTTTCGTTGGATCTTGCTGGGTGAAGGGGCTTTAACCACTTCAATATCATTAAAGCGCCCACCACTTTCTAAAAAACAAACGAACTTAATTACGTCATCAGCAAAATGCTCAGGTATCGCCATTGAAACTGATTTATAATTTACACTCTCAACACCTATAAATTATTAAATCAAAGTCAGTGTACTAGGCAGTTTATTTCATCTTGCCATATACATACAAGGCGTTTTGTCGTTTATATGATGGTAGTTCTGAAGGATTGAACTCAAAGTTTTCAAGCGATAAGTAATGACACTAATCTTTTTTCATATGCTTACAACAGTGCTTGTGCCATCCATTGCTTCGCGCTCTGTTATGGATTTTAAAGCTTTCTCGCTGCCATTCATCTTTGGTAGAAAATCGTTTAGCGTCGGCTATACATAGCTCTAATGTAATTTCTTTATTTGTATCTAGAACAACTTTTTGAGGCTTGTCGTGCTTAATTGTTTTTCGAGGCTTTAGAACAGCAATACAGCGATCAAGCCAACTATTGTTTTTAGCAGCTTGGTAGCATTCCTCATATTGAATGGAAAACTCTTTACGACTTGTGCATTTGCTAGCTGCAGCAATGCAATCATCCAGCGTCAGGTTAGTGCCATAAACGCATGATTCTAGCCAACCATTGTCTTTTGCAGCCCTAAACAATTCCTTTTCATGCATATTGAATGCGCGCTTATTGCTGTATTTTCGAGCTTTAAGTAAACATAAATCAAGTGTAGGCATGACTTCTGGTGGTGCCATATGCAACAAACACTCATTAAGCCAGCCATTCTTTTTAGCCACTCTGTATATGCGAGTGTGGCGCTGAAATTCGGACTTAGTTTTGCAAAGTTTTGCTTCAGCGATGCATTCTTCAAGCGTATATGGAGGACTGATGCTGGAATAACAATCGGCCAGCCATTTGTTTTTCCTCGCTGCTAAATAAAAATGCCTATGCTTTTGCCTAAACTCACGTTCATTCCTGCATAATTGTGCCGCAGATATGCACGCCTCATATGTTTCAGTCGTCTTTGGCAAGGCATTTAAGCAATGTTCTAACCAACCATTACTTTCTGCTGCCTGATAATAAACAGAATAATTCGTTTTAAAGTCTGATAGATTTTGGCAAGCCTTTGACCGGTCAATGCACTCGCCAAGGCTAAAGTCACGGCGCGATGATTTCATTGCGTCCCAACAATCTTCAAGCCAGCCGCTTTCCACTGCAGCTTTATAATATTTCTTTTGCCATTGCTTGAACCTAGCCTGGCTCACACAGTTTTGGGCTCGATGTATGCAGTCATCCTTTGATATGAATGTAATGAATTTATTGCACAGGTCGAGCCAGCCATTCGCCTGCGCAGCTTTGTAGTGCCTTGAGTGCTTATGAAATTCGGATTTAGTTTTACATTCAGAAGCCATAGACAAACATTCTGTAAGTGTAATAGGCTCTTTGCTTGAAGTTTTCATAAAGACGACAGTTCTCAATTTTCGGTAAAGTCCATAGGTTCGCCCTCTAGCTGGCCGTTTTTGTAATTAAACAAATACTGAAGATCGCCACTAACTGAGAACATTTTCACAACTCCATCGAATTGGCCATCTCTGTAATTATTCACACTTTCTATGGTGCCGTCTTCGTAAAACTTTTTAGATTCACCGTCTAGCTGCCCATTTATGTAGCATCCTTCAAATTGCAGAGCGCCACACTCGTAGTAATGTTTAGCTTCTCCCTCTTTTTGACCGTTTTTATAATTATACAGATACTTCAAAACACCGCTTTCGTAGAAATCCTTAGCTTCGCCTTCTTTCAGATCATTTATATATTGATGCCATTTCTGAAGTGCGCCACTAACAAAGTACATTTTTTCAGGGCCAACGATCATACCATTTTGGTAAGCTGTCTCACTAAGCAGCCCACCAGTTTCGAAGTACATTTTCGTCTCCTTCTCTCGCTTACCATTTTTAAATAGAAGCTCAGCTAATAGAACGCCATTTTCGTAGAAGATTTTAATTTGTCCATTTTTTTTATCATCAAAAATCATCTCGCATTGCAAAGCACCGCTATCGTAGAACTGCTTCTTTGATTCCCCCCGACAGATACCTAGCCGTCCCGAAACCAAATGTTCATGGATTTGGTTTAGTTGTTGAATAACTTTTTTTATCATCAAAGAGCCCTCACGTTGGGAGTAGTTATTAATATTACCTATCATCAACTAAATGAGTATACTCTAGCTAGTAGCAATGCACCACACCAGTAAAAAGACAACATTCCCATCTTGTATATATCCTAAAGCAGTGGTGGGTGCAGGCGTCCTTCTTCGACTCAAGCCGTTATTGTGATAGACGCTCTTCTTGCTTTAGCTTTTGGCTTCAACGTCTACCCTCACCATTGCCGGAGTTCGGACCCGCCCCCGCGCATTCTTTTAAAATAATTTTATAAGAAGAAATGGATAGATAAGGACCAAATAGCTTTTAATTTAATTTTATTTAAGAGAATCAGTATTAAAGTAACTTTAGTTTTAAATTTAGATCTTGATGTTAAATTAATCGTTTAAATTAATACTATCCATTTTAACGATTAAATTGATCCAATAAAATTAATAGTTTGTTTCTCAAATCCATACAATTAAATGAGTACTTCTCAATTGTAAACGTAGATTTAATCTAAAAACTACGCTCTAAAATTAACAGCAAGACAATTATTTTAAGAACAAGACAATACCCTTCTTGTAATTGCCTCTTATTAGGTCCATTTTGCGCCCGAGAGCACAGCCATCATGGTGCATTTGAAGTCGGAGGGAACAAGCAGTTAAAAGCGTCAGCAACGAAGAGATCAGCTTCTCGGCTACTCATGGCCAATAGGCATACACCAGTTGGGAATGTTGTCTTTTTATTCCGATTGTAGGTCATGGTCTCAAAAACCATAGCCGGAATACATCCTATGCCATGGTCTTCAGTATAAGGTGACACTATTTGGGAATGTTGTCTTTTCAGTTTACACATCATTGACCATGTGCTTTAATGTATCAACTAAACGTTGCATGGATTGCTCAACATTACAGGCACCATTATGCTTTATCTATTTCGGAATCGTGAAATTGAGTTCGGGCAAACCTTCAAAGTCTATAGTAACCTTAACAACTCTATGTTTAGTATTGTGGCCACCACGGGCATATTCAAAAACAAAGTTGTCGCGCATGCTGATGCCATTTGCCTTAATAACGTTACATTCAAAATCAGTGAGCCCTCTCGATTAAGGGCATGCAAGGAAAAGGTCCGTAACGTTCATGCCTGGGCGGTTGGAACAATAGACAACGACCTGATACCAAGTGCGCAATTGTCAGCTATCTCATACAACCCGTTTTTCAATAACTCATTCTTTTATCAAAGCTCACTTCAAACTCTCCAATCAACAGCGTTACTCGTGCTGAAAAAGGGTAAAGCATTTGCCGCTTAATCGGTTCGCCATGGCCATTGATTAAGGTGCCTTGCTGAGTTGTCATATTGAATGTGATAACGAACTGATGATTGCATTTGAAGGGTAAACCGGTACCAATAATTTTATGGCCTTGCAGGTTGGTAATTGGGCGCGAATGCCCTAGAAAAAACATGCCAATTGATGACTATCCAGACTGCAGCGCTATGATGAAGTTGCGTTCAATTAACAAGGTACATTGGCAAACTTAGTCTATTATTATTCTTTTTCTTGCGAGGCTTTAACACACAGGTTAACGTAAGGGTTCGTATGCAAAGGAAAGGAAGATTAAATTTGGAGGATTTTGTTAGTTCAGTAAACTACACTTCGAAATACCTTAAACTAATATGATGTCTGAACATTTTAATGGATTCTCTCTCATCCTTCTATATTGTATTTGTTTTTTATCTTGTCCATTACCCCATTACTTTTAAGCCGACTTATCGCCTGATTGATTTTGTTAATTAGTGATTTCGAACCATGCCTTTTTTTTACTGCTATGTATTTTTTAGAGACTGCCACAGGCAAGTCTAATATGCTGAACTGATCCATGCTAAGGCCAGCTGCTAAGACATTCATTTTTACAGCATCTAAACCTGGATTAAATATGCCCACATCTGCCCTGCCAGCTAATATGAATTTTAATCGACTTTGCGGCGTTCGATTGAAAACCACACTTAAAACCCCTTTGTCTAAATATTCATTAAAGCGGTTACTGGGCCGAGCCCCTTGCTGCATTACAATCACCCGCCCCTTTAGATCATCAATAGAGTTGAAATTAAACTCATTTCCTTTAGCCGTCACGAGGAGGAATGATTCGGTCCACAACGCAGTGGAGTAATCAAAAATCAATTCTCTTTCAGTTGTTTTAGCAATACCAAATACCACTCCATTCCCCTTAAGCCCGTTATAATAGGCTCTATTCCAGGGTACAAAGTTGATTCGACTAGCAATTCCAGCCTCATGGAAAATGGCTTTGATTAACTCATACCCAAGCCCTGTTATCACTCCATCATCATGGAAATTTATTGGCGGTAAATCACCGTTACCATAGATGTCGACTAGTTCTTCTGCTTGGGTTGAGCCGTAAAAAGGGATCAAATATAATGTTAAAGCTACAATTAAACTTACTATTCTTTTCATAAATATGTGATCCCTTAAATACTAATGTTGCCTTAAATCTTGGTTTTGCTCTGAACTTAAGTTCAGTAGTTGTTCAAGCGTTAATAAATCTGACATTGTAAGCTTTACTGGAGATACCGTCATATCTTTCGTGGGTATAATTTTCACATACGGTTTGACTCCTGCAGCCTCTCCCCCTTTTAGGACCATCAAATTTAACTGATTATCATCACCTAGTTTAAATTTGCCATCAATTGTCATCGTAGAAACATGTTGTAAATTTGCCGTCAAAAGACTCAACTTATAGTTGTCAGCTGAATCATCAACAATTTTTAGAAGCAATGAAGCGAGCAAACCATTTATTTCCCCCTCTGAAGGCGGTTTCGACATGTCTACTTTCTTTTCAAATGACTCAAGTGCGTTAACAAGCATTTTCTTATCGACTTGGGCACTCTTAAATCTTCTGGCAATATTTATGAGGTCTGGATGATCATTAAAATAGCCATCACGTTTATCCCGAAAATCACCGCCTACCTTTTTATCTATTAGGTATTTGTTCAGTGCATTCTGAATTTTTTCGATTTGCTTCGGCCCTAACTTATCCACATATTTACTAATATTTTGAGATCTTAACTGCAATGAAGCACAGTATGATTTCGCATCCATAAATAAAGGTTCAGAATAAATTACATTAGTTACGGAGGGCTTAGCCCCGGCAAACTTATAGCATGAGTCGCCTTTTCCAAAGCGCTTTTCTGGATATGATTTTGTTTTATAGAACCGTTTATCCCCAATATATGAAGCTAGGATCTTTCTCGCAGCCGATGTTAAATCGACATCATTTAATGAATCCATAGCTATAGTTTTAGCAGCATCAAAATCTGCATTTAAATCGTCTGCTTTAGCACTCAGCTCTGCTCGCTCTCTAATGCTTCTTTTGTAACCTTCTTCTATTCTTGTGTATGTAGGCATGAACTGAGCAAGTCTTTTCTCCGCGGCATACTTATTCACCTCTGCAGCACTTAATTGCTTTTTATAGTGCTCTTTCAGCTTGGCTTTAACACTGTCTTCGTTGAAGCCTTTCGATTCTCCGATTAAATTTGAAAAGTGATTATCTTTCATTAACTCAATAGTTTTTGATAACTTGACTTCTGAATCTTCCTCTGACTTTAAAGAACTTAAAGCAGCTTCAAACTGCCTCACTTCATTAGACCACTTACTAAGACTGGTATGATCTAGCTCATAAATATCTGCTGTATAAATGCCACTAATTGACTTTAATGATAACCGGTCTAAGCTTCCTTCGCTGACGGCGTGTGATGTTGAAGTCGTTATGGCCATCAACACAAAAATACTTGATAGCTTTCTTGTTACTGACATAGTTGCTTTCCTATTCATTAGTTTATTTTGGATTACCATAGGTTTGATTGCTTACAACTTTCTTCAACTATTAAGTTATGGTTACCTTGAATTTTTGTTATCCGCTTTGCTCTTAAACATTCATTAGCGGTTACAGGAAACTGTTTATGCCATGCCCCCATCAATTGAACTTGTGATTTACTCATACTGAACTTTGGATAGCTGGCATCCATGTAAATATAAGTCCTGGCTATTTCCCCTCTTGCAGACTCAGGGGGCTGAACCTTCCGATTTTCAATTCTGAAATCACAACTGCCAAAACTCGACGGCGTAGTTGGCAACATAGCGAAATTATAATTAGACCTAGCCGCGTTGACTGAACCTATTGAAGCTTTCAAATTAAACATATCAGCGGCCATAAAACGATATTCTTGATTCATCTTCTCTGCACAATTTCGGCCTTTAAATGCCTTACCTTTGCTATCCACACACTCTTTATGTCCGTTACGCCATTCAGGAAACGCTTGGCCTAGATTTTGAGCTGCAGTTACGTGTTCAAATTCGACTTTTTTTCGGTTTGCGTACTTTGTTACCTTGATACCTGGTTGCAATGTTATGTTCTTTTTTTGATCGAACTTAGAACCACAATAGAACGTATACGGGGCGTCAGCATAGACCTTCATCAACATCTTTTTTGAAGCGCTAAACGAATCGTTATGTTCATTTCCACCAGCATAAACACTTGAAGTGAATGAAAGTGTAAGACCAATAATTGCAATTGTTAGCTTTATCATAATTACCTTTTTAGTACATAATAAGTATATTGTTTATTGACAATAGCAGGCTTTAAGCCTATTATCAAGTCTAAGTTATTTGACTATTGTTAAGAGGCCTTATGAATTACTTCACACAAATCCCAGTTGCATCTTATGTCTGCAATAGAACTTGTCGTAATACTGGCAGTTATAAACTGATGCGTTACATGACTAGACCACAAGCAAATGGTCGACGTGTTATGCCTGATGAACAAATGCTTTCATATCTCTCATATAGCGAAGATGTTTCAAATGAGATGGCAATTGAACGTCTTAAACGCATGTCGTTAAATAGTAAAACAGATACGATTCATGTGTATGACAATCATGTATTCAATGCAGAAGACATCAAGCTTTCATTTGGTAAGTATAAAGGCTTATTGCTTGAAGAGGTATTTCTTTCCGATCCATCATACATTCGCTGGTTAGCTTCAACAATCAAACCCACATCATTCATAAATCGCTGCATTCAATTGCAATGTCAACAATGGTCTTCATCTGACAGAGCAGACCCAATCATCTACTCTCGAAAAAAAGTCCGTAATTAATGATAAAAAAAAACCACCTCAAAGGTGGTTTTTTCTATTATATAATTAGAAATGGTCGTTAGCTTCAGCTTTATCGAAAGGCAATCTATTACTATACTCATCACTAGTACTGCTGAAGTCTTTCTGTGATTCGTCATATTCAGATTGTTCTACAACATCTTCTGTCCGGCATGTCATCACCATCTCATCCTCAACTGATAAGGTTGCATGTACTACCTCGCTAACATCTTTCTGTTCTGCATTATCATTATTTTTAGCCATGGTTAACCGCCTTTTTTAAAACTTGATGTTCTTGTTCAAATCGCTGGCCAAGTGTATTTATCACTTCAACTTCACCTTTTAATACAGCAATAATAATTTTTTCTTTTCTAAATTTGTCAGTGAAAATCGGCCGACCAACCTCTGACAATGGTTGGTCTAAAAGCACCTTGCTTTTCAAACAAAGTAAATCGTCATCTGAATAAAACAATACTGTTACTGTCATGGTTCTTGCCGATGTCATTCGTTACCCCCTTCATGGGTGCCCATTAAATCATCCTTGCTCAAGCCATTGTCTAACAGCATGTTTATGAGCTCAGTTCGCTTGCGTGCGAATAGGAATGTTATTGGGCAAATCCCATCACTGCTTTTAGTCACTATTTGTTTCCAGTCAGAGCAATGTTTTATTAACATTGAAATGACCGATTCGTGTAAAATTGCCGATGTAAATGCAATTCGAATCAAGAGGTTTTTAAAGTCTCTTGAAGAGTTGTTTTTCTCGCATGATTCTAAAATTATTCGTATTGAGTCATTATCGCCTTTGAACCAATCGATAAGGCTAACTATTGAATCTTCATTGCAATGGTCAAGTTTTGACAAGTCGCTTAATGAGTCATCATCAATGGTTTCATTAAATTTTTCTACCGTGTTTTCTGGCAAGCTAGCGCTAAAAGCTAATAGCATATCGTCGATTGGATCACTCATTTATTTAAACCCAACTGTAGGTCTAAATCGTCTTGATTTACCTAGCTGACATCGCTCTATCATTCGGATATAAGCACTGTTGAGGCCTGTCATGTTTGCCACATCTTTAGCCACAAATTCATTCTCTTTGTGAAGGGCTAAAGTTATCGCTGTGTCACTTGATAAATAGACACTTTCAATGAAGTCATCAATATATTTCGTTTGGGTATTAACAACACTATAGAGGGATGCCCAAGGTCGAGCAGTTTGAATTAGCATTCCTTCAATGAAATGTTCTCCAGACTCACCAAACATCAACCTGGCGGTGATATCGTCACTTGCTAGCTTTCTGACATCTGAAAAGACTGCTACATTAGTCACCCTACAGCCTGGTCCTACGACATCATTACTGGCCACCAGCGCAACATTAAAACCGTTATTAAGTTCGGTATATGCCCAATATTCATTTTCAGGCTCTAAGTATGTAACCTTCCAGTTATCAAACTCTTCCAGCTCTGTTCTGTTTGGCATTGCGTTTGCTGTGGCAACCAACCCCAAAAGCGCTAGTGACGCTGTTTTTAAAAGATTCAATATGATCACCAATGATGAAATTATGTTAATTCAATAACGATACTCTATTACTTATCATGTATACAACAAGTATATTGCATGATAGCATATTTTTATTTCATTACCAGATAGTTTAAGCTTGTTTAGAACAATTCAGAGGTTTCTCATGCCCATCACAAATACCTTTAATTCAGAAAAATGCTACTCGCAAAGTATTGAGGCTAACTTAGCTACTCTCAAGCTACTTGTTAAGCAGCTGAATAGTCATTTAGATAACTTAAAAATCACATCTAGTAGGGTTTATCAAATTGAAGAAGCTTTGCTTGAAAAGCAGAATAGTTCGAAATTGATTGATGCCCCGCAAGAATCAATCAATGTTAAGTATTTTGACGACTTTATCGCTTACACTGAAGCGAAAAAGTCATATCTTGATTTTTATAACCACCCTGGCACTACATCTAAAAACACATACAGAGCTGCAGGCTTCGTCCAGGTATCTATTAAAGGCAACACTGAAGACGAACTCTCATGTCTGATTACCTTATGCACAGCAGTTAACGCACAGAAGAAAGTTATTGCGGATCTGTTTAAAGCAGATGTAACCATAAATGATGACCTTGTTTTTGACCGTGAAAAGTTTTTTATTACTTACTTTCCACACTTAATCAAGCTTCAAGTAACGAGGCAAATTAGACTAATCAATGAGAAAAATATAAGTAGCATTGACTTTCATTGGTCATCAAAAACTCTATCCGACAAAACCAACGTTCCTGAAATGTTGAACAAAATTTCTCGCATGACTGAAAGATTAAATAAATCTGCGGATTTCTCTGTAAATACGGATCTTAAAATTAAGTCACTAGCCATTACTTACAAACTACTATCCTTGCTGCCTGCCAATGTTGAATTGAGACTTAGACGGCCTATTCCACCGCAGCCATCAGTAAACATAAGACGGTTTAATGATAAACCCATTAACTTTACGTCGCCTATTCCATTTATTGTGATCAGTGATGAGCTAGAGGTAACTAATCTTAAGGAATTCAGACCAAAACCAGAAAAGACTAATCCAAAGTATTCAGTTATCGATTCCAGTTTGAACCTATATAAACTCGATTGTGATTAAATTAAACCAAAAGAATGAAACGCTAATGAACAAATCAATTATTTAGCAGGGGTTCTGGAATTGTTCGAAAGCCCTACCATTTAAAGCTTATCGAATATGGCATCAACAAACTTAGTATATTCCTCTAGTTGTTTGTTAAGGTAAGTAAATTTATTACTCATCTCTTGCTCTTTAATCAGAACCGCTTTATCCAACAAAGCTAGTTTACGATCTTCAGCTTTCATCATTTCATTTATGTTGGCTATCCTTTCGTCAAGCCCGTAATTATCATTAAGTCTTAGCATACATACCCTTAAAGTAACTTTAAAATGACGATTTTCTTGAGTGAGTCAAATCGTCGGGCAGGTTAGTTGACATGCTCTCACGGTACGTGGGATTTTCTATTGCAGCCCGGTTTTGGTTTACATTCAGTGATTCAAGTCTCTCAGCTAATGTTACAGGTCGTGAAACATCATCTTTCGACTTAACGGCTTCTACCAATTTCACCTGATCTATATTTGAGTAATCAGGAACGTTTACATCTTCTGAGGTTAGCTTTTGAGCTAGAAGTGTTTCCATTTCCAATAAGGCATCATTAATCAATGAGAGCGTGGTTATGGATTTACTGTTTTTTTGAATACATTCTAATTTGTAGTGAACCATCAGTGAATTCAGACTTTTCTGCACTTCTTGCAGTTTTGATATCCTGCGATTATGAACCAACCAAAGCTTTAATAAATTTGCATGGTCTAAAGACATATTAATATTCCAGATGTTTTTTTGTACATGCTGTAATATACTCTACAACAACACGATAAGTAAAGTGAGGTGAGGAATGCATCCGATACCGAGTGCGCAATATATTTTAAATAATTCTTTTGATATCAGAAAGGTCAATGAATCTCAAAGAACTATACTTGACGGTACGGGCTCATTTTCTCAGTTTATAATTTCAGGTCCGAAATGCGAAAATATTGAACAACTTGTACTAGCTAAATTAGCAAGCCAAGCTAAGCAGACTTTAGTTGTTATTAATTCGATTGATGAAATGATGCTTATCTGTAATCAGCTTGCCAAAGTTAGCGTATTTGCTAGTTATATTCATGGTCAATTGAGTACTGATGAGGTAAAACAGCGGATAGATGGTTTTAGAGCTAAAGACTTCCGATTTTTATTCATTACCCCTGATCAAGCATCCAAAGACTATATATTGATGTCTATTATGGACTCTGGTCATAAAACCACGGTTGTGGTTGTAAATTCCGAGAAATTTGCAAAAGATCATCTTCACTACTCCCCTGTATATGACCTTCTTCATTTACAACTTAACTCTATTCAAACTGAATTGAGTAAATCTAGAAAAGAAATTTTTGCATTCGATAGAGTATATGTTGGTTATGCTTTGTCTAAAAACCAAATTTCCGGCATTGTTCAAAGGCAACGCATTCATAATGTAGAATATTTTATATCGAACTACTCCACAGGCTTAGTTCTCGAGTCAATTTGTGTCAAGAATACATCTGCTATATTGCGTGAGTGTGAAAATATTTGCTCTAACACTAAGAACAAGTGCGTTGTTATAGTGAAAGATAAAAAGCAATCTGAACTTTTTTCCAATGCAATGAACAAACAAAACAAAACCATCAATGTATTCGATTATCCTGGAGATAATGGTTTAGAAGCCATAAAGATCTTTCACAAATTAAAGTCAGGCATCTTGATCTCAAACAGGCTCTCTCATATAACAGAATCTCATGCAGACACTGTTATTCTTTGCCAACTACCTCTGTCGGTTTCTCATTTATGTTCGCTTCTCGGAGCCACCAGCAATCAAAGTAATTTTATCAATATATGCCATATCCTTTACCCTGAGTATTCAGCCTTAAATCAAGCAACTTATGAGTTAAATAGCAAATTCCCGACGATTAAGGATCATCAGAAGATTATTGATTACCTCAAAAAGCTCGATAATACCAAGTTTGACAAAAATCTCGTTTTTAAAATGTCGAATGAAATACCTATGGCCGCCAAAACAGTCTTTAGGGTATTAGAGAATTTGGCAACAATGCTATTCCTAAGTAAACAAGTCTTTTTCAACAAAGGGTTTCAGGCCAATTTTGAAATACTAAATTTAAACCGCACTCTTCCAAAAGAAATTGATTTGATTAATTTGGAAGTGTCTAAGCAGTTGTTAGAACTAGTCGAGATGCTTTCAACTCACGGATGCAAAACCGACTTATTAAACAAGCATATCGGTGTGAGTACTGATGCTAAATGCGGGAAGTGTTCAGTTTGCTATCATATCAAGGTCGGTGGTCGCTGGAAAAACCGAATTCCATCACTGTTTAATTCAGTTAATAACAGTCATGGCCCACATAACATTAGCATTGAAAAAACCCATTCAATGTATCGAAACCCATACCAATTATTGAACAATTCAAATGCTGAGATAGCTTATGAATCTGCCAAGATTAATGTTGCATCTAGTTTTAATAACCAGTCAATTGATTTAAGTAACCCGCTTCAGTCAAAGCTTTCATTGATACGAGCCAAGGTTGCTCAAAGACTGAAGATCCCTGAACTATCCGTATTCAGTAATAAGACAATGCATGAATTAATTGAAAAAAGACCGGTCTCGATAAGAGATTTGAACTCAATTAACGAGTTTTATGGTTCGCAACGAGCTCGGATGTTTGGCAATGAGATAGTAAATGTTTTCAGAAATGAACGATGATAAGTCGTCAGCCATAATCTAGCAAGCTGACGACATATGGTGGTTAGAACGGTTGAAACTCATAAGGTACAGGACTGTCAGTTAACTCTAGCTTTTGGCGCTCTTTAACCATTGCATCGTTAACTAATGAGGGAAGTTTTTTGTACCCAATCAAGTCTGTATGGGAAATCTCTTTGTACTCAACGCCCACATCAAGCCATTCACCAGTTGATAAGCTTGGAGCATATTTGACTATATTATTTAAGACGGTCTCACCACAAACATTAAGGGCATGACTCAATGGCTTTATTGCCGCAACATCCGGATATAATTGCTGACAGTTCTTCGTAAACTTAAACATTTCCCAACATATCTTTTCTAGTCTCTTGATTGACTCTTCTTTGGTTATGTTCAGCGCTTTTTGACCAAATTCAATTAAATCGCTCATTTGTGGCTTAAAAGTGCCGTTCATGCTGAGAGCTTGTTTTTCATGTTCATATCCAGGCATCACTGTTGAGACAACGACGTCATAAATTGGGGCTATATTAGCTGTGTGGTTATCTGCCAGGGAGCCAAACCTTTCATCCTTAATGAGTGACATGTTCTTCAAGTGTAAATCTGTATTTGCACAAATCACACTTCCTACCATTAGGGTATAGACGTCATTTTTAGCGATGATTTTGTTGTGATTTAGATGATTTATGCATTGAATAACGATTTCTGAAGATTTCCCATACTTGTCATTTGGGTTCATATCCATGATAGATAACAAATCAATAGCCCGCAGCTTGGTCTTCTTTTCGCTTGAGATGTCGAATCTTTCTGATATTAGCCCGTATGTAGTGATATCACCCTGCATAATTTCAGCGATTTGATTTTTTGCTACGCAAGTAATTCCAGCATGCTCTACCGCTTTCAAACCGAACCATTCACCCATAACAAAATTTTGCTGGTCAATACCTGGTACCTTTAAAATATGAGTAAAAGGTTTGTTGAGAGCTACACTAAGAACAAATTGGTCTTCTATCAAATCTAAATTCATTGGCAATTTCATTTGAACGCCTGAGATTTTTGGCAAACCCTCTTGCATTGAAAGTGCTGCAATATTGAACGCGAACTTATCTGATAGATCAGGAACATCTATGACTTTTCCATTAAATACTTGGGAATCGTTCAAATAATGTGTGTGGTAATCGAAATAGCCAAGATTCTTATTGATATTTATGACTTGAATATTTGACATAAATCTTGAGGCCTTATTAAAAAAAGCCTCATAATTGTTATTGTCGATTTTGTGAATTTCTGGGAGCATTCCTGATATTGCCTTTGGCAACCCAGTTCCAATGGTTCCATTCTCAAGAGGAATTATCCAGTTATCACCACTCGCAGCCCATCGAGTACCATCAATATTGTACAACTTAAATTTCTTATCGTTGAAATGATAGACATCATAGGTTTGCTTAGAGTTTTTTGATGCCTCTTTAAAGTTCATTCTTTTAAGGGCGGCATTTACAGAAGGTTCATTCATTAAAGCCATAATGCCATTGAGTCTGTCTTTTATCTGGACTATCTGCTTTGAAGAGCATCGGGCATATACGCTTTCTAAATGGACCTTAAATTTATTACTTCCTTCAGGTGTTGTAATGTCAACATCATGATCACTTAAGTAAGCAATTAGATCTAAGTCATTCAATGATCTTGGATCTGAATTATCCCATCTAACAATATCAGAGAATGTTCTATCAAAAGTCGTGAATTTAATTGTAAATGACTCGAGACTTTCACGAAGTAGGTTTTTGTCAACGGACCCACCAGCTGCATCAATTAACTCATTTATATTATCTTCGGACAATGTTGATGTGTTTACTTCATCATCAAGCAGCTGGTCTGGAAGCCTCAAACGCTCCACCTTGATACTTAAATCGATATCGTGAGCTGGATAGTCATCTAGGATTTTTGAGCCAATAATGGATTTTCTGCCATTAGTAACTCCATCGATAAAAATGGTATTGTCTTCTGAAGCGGATTTAAAATATGCACTCGATGCAACTAGGGTGCTATTGGGACTTATATAAGACACAATCCAAGGCGCATAGAACTTGACACTATCATGGAGAGTTTTTATATTTCTTGATAACTCTACATCTGATTTTGAGTGTTTAAGCTCATTATCAAAATAAATGCCTGACTGATAACGAAGGATATCTCCTTTGTCGCATTTTCGTTTAGCACTAAACTTATCAATATTAATTCCAACAAAATATACACCAAGCATAATAAACCTATCAAGTACATGTTAAGTACATTATCGTAGTATTATAAAAAATAACAAGCTGACCTTGTTATTTTTTATAACTTATTTTTTATCGGATGTAACTAGGTAATTGAATGTCCACTTCTGGATATCTTGCTACTACGATGTTAGGCAATACACCGGTCTCATCCATTGTTACTCTGTCTCTTCTGAACATTGTAGCTCTATTGGCGATTTGGCCATCTTCTATTACAGTGTAAAGAATAACTGAAAGGTGCTTTAGTTCGGGTAGTTGCCAGATCGAATCAAGCAAATACGGATGTTCTCCGATTGATGCAATGAACCCATTTATCTTTAATTCATTTGAACTATTTACATGCCCACGTTCAACTGCATCAGTCCACGCACCAGGGATCAATTTCAAATAGCTCGTCCACTGATCTTTAAGATAGTGACTCAAGTCTTTTTTCATCTTTGTTACGTTTAGCACTGACCGCTCGTGTATGTCATCCAACGAGCAAAGCGACTCACTGCGCTCTACGTTGAGCTGCAAACTTACGGCGTGAATCTCCATTCCTTGTGAAACAGCCTTTTTAAAAGCGTGTGCCATTGATGTCGTTGAAGTTGTAAATCCGTGGTAAAGCGTTACACCCAATGTAGGGTATTTAATGCCTTTTGGTGCTAAGACGTTTTCAAGCACATATGATTTCTCTGGGTCTAACTTCTTAGTTAAAAGAGTGCCTGTCAAAATTAATTCCATAACCCACCACTGTTTAATCGATTGTTAGGATAGTTTTTAGAGATGAAACAATCAATAATTTGTTTACTACTTATCGGGTATATGATAAGGTAACTAAAAGCTGTATTTCTTATTTGGATCATCTTGTTTCCTGATTATTTTTTTTAGTTAGTAAACCAAACTCAGGTATATTTAACATCAAAATATCACATGTGACAAAAAATTTCTATTTAAATGTATTTATCTACGACTAATAAAATAGACAATTAAGAACAACACGTCAAACTATAGTCATCCGTCAAAAAATCGTGAGAATTATGTTATGGAACATTTCCCAAAATATTTACTAACTGCATACACCCATCAGATAACAGCTGATTCAGAACGAGATGATGATTCTCGACAATCTATTTTGCCTGATAATCGTCCACTTACCGGTGAAGACTTAGCAAATTGGCGAAGTTTTAAAAAAATAAGCTCGGCTGACATTTGCTGGCTGCTTATCACTCCCTCTTCTAAATGGGGTGAGATGACGAATAAAAACAAAACTTCAAATGTTCCACCTGATGTTGAAATTTTAATTCGTTTATGGGACCGATACCCAAGCCTTATTCCACTGCCTCCAGTTACTACCGCCACTAAGTTACGCGAAGCTCTTGATGTTCAAATGCGCGAGCTTGGGTTGTTATTAGGTAAAGAAGAGATTTCTGGCCATCGCTGGATCAAGTATGAAACTGGCGACCGGAGTAATGGCCAAAACCAGACACCTTTAACTAGACGCCTTTCTCTTGCCATTTATCTAATGTGCCAATCAAACCTATCTAATAAATACATAAACATTGTCAATACTGTTAGTCAACTTCGTGGTTTAGGTGACATTTTAAAAGCTGGTACCTGGAAAACTCCCGAAGATAAAACCAAACTTCGAATTAAGCGCCTACATAACAAATTTACCAAAGATATTGAAGAAGGTAATTTCGAAGGCCAAGAACTTGCCAATATGAACGAGATAGTTGAAATAACAGAAGAATGGACCACGTTAGGAACAAAAATCAAAGAGTTTAACAAGGTCATCGATAAGCTAAATGCTCAGAGTAAATTATTGCTTAAGCGTTCTAGCCCAAAAGAAGTCTATGATGGAGTAATTGAGAAACTGAGCGTTATGAACAAAGAGCTCGTGGATATGCATACCCGTCAAGCTAACATTGAACACCGAATTGTTGTATTAACACCAAAGAAGAAAAAGAAGTAAACCATTTAAAAACGGTATGTATTTAAAATGAATGAGCCAAGGCTCGTTCATTTTAAACTTCCCGCCCCACTTATTTGAACAATCCCAAATATCCATACCCCTCTTACATTTGCACTGAAATAACCCTATTATTAAATTAACTTATCTAGTCCCTAAAGAGTAATTTATGCTGGCAGAGTATTTAGAAAGTAAATTCATTAAAGAATTAAATAGTTTCGAGCAAGCCCAAAATAGAATCACTATTTTGAATAATGCCTTAAACGCTATTGATGTTGGATGGGATTATAAGCTGCTCAACATTCATGACATCTTTGATGTTGAATGCTATAACACAGACACAGTAGAGTTGATCGAGATGTTAGTTATGGAGTCGAAAAGCACCTCTCCTCTAATTAAAAAATACAGGGCAACAATGTGTGGTGAGGATGCTAAATATATTAGCGACGACACTCGAATAGTAAAAGCATACCAATTTGCCAAAGCATCTGCTGCCTATGAGTTAATTCACTCGAGCAAAATCTCTCTTGCCGATATTTCCATTGTCAACGCCACTAAAACTAGCTTTAAAGTTACTTCAAGGCTTGATGATGACGTTCTATTATTAGAATGTAGCCTAAATAATAAATCCCTATCCATTAATGCAATTGCATATACCCATTTTGGTAACGGACCAAACACTGATACTTCTAAAACTATCTTCGTTACTGACAATTTCGGATCGATGAAAATCAAGATTGACGATGAAGACAGAAAATCATATACAACTAGTTCTAATCTAGCCCCAGATTTATCAATGGGCCTGTTACCCTCAATACCAAATAGCATCGGTTTGTCTAAAAAGTTCTTCTCAGCTGTAACTCAGATTCAAAATCGAATGAACGAATCAGATCTTCAAGTGATCACCGAGATTTCAGAGGCGGCTACTCGTAACTTTCCGTCGTTGTTATGTAAAACGAGTGGCTTTCCCTCAGTTATATTCAACGCGTGCCTTGAGGGACTAACGAGGGGGTTAAATATTGATATAAATAATTTGTTGAACACGGCTAACGAGAAACGTTTAGCGATTTTTATAGCGTCTAACGCCGAACAAATCCCTGTTGAAGAATTAACAACCTTCTGTCTTGCACATATCACTCGAAGCCAACTAGAACGCGTTATAAACGAGTTTCCAGATTTAAATCTCTCAAAATTATCTGATGGATTATTTTCTTTGGCTGTTTCTGATTTAATCGATAACTTTATTGAAAAAAATGATTTTATTTTACCGGAAGAAAGTGAAAAAGCTGCACCCGATTTGAGTAACAGCCTTTAAGGTAAAATTAGACAACTTGTACTAAAAAAAACTATTTCCCTTTAGATTTTTTAGGTTTTCATCCACAGGTTCTGACTCCACGGAATCCATACGTGACACATCCGGATTAGTATCGACTCCTGATAAAATTGTACTTACCCCCTCAGTAATCTTAATTTTATTCATTTCCATAGCAACTGCTTTTGCTAGCGCCTGAATCTGTTCATTAGAGAGGTTTAGGTTTTGTGATACTGCTTCCTCATGGTCTGTTGCTGCTGGCTTATGGTTCATTGACATACCAAGCATTGCCATCTTTAAAATAAAATCTGGCATGTCCTGGTTCTTTTGTTTACGTAATAAATTCAAATGCTCTATAAAAGCAACTTCATCTTTACGTGAGCTAGAGAGTTGAACCCTTAAGCTAGCTTTGCGAGGTATAGTCAAATTAATTACTCTATGCTAAGTATTTTTTAAAGAGATACATACCTTTTGCGTTCTCATATAAAGGATCTTCACTTAAAGTTACCCCTTTCCAGTGCATCAGCTCATCCTGTAGATCTAATGATGTTCCACCTACAAGAATTTTAGCGTCTATATCACCTTTAATGTCTCGCAATAGGCTGTCTGTAAATGAATTGATTTTATGAACTAGCTTATTTTTAAAGCTTTGAATAGCTTGTGTTAGATCGTGGACTTGGCCATCGATGACTATTTTCTTTGTAGCAAGGGACTGGTGAATTTTTCGTTCCGATATACTGCTTACATCGGTTTGTTCATAGATATAGCGACGTAGATCTTCTGTTATTCTATGGGAACCTTGCCCTATAGTGCCGCTATAGTCCTTTTGAATCATTTTATCTGAAACGGTGACAACTTCAGTGGTGCCACCACCAATGTCGATAAAGACTGTAGTTTGCTGGCCTTTTAATTCATCAAAAACGGGCTTTACTTTACCATTTGAATATTCTTCTTTGACAATATAACTGAACCAAGCTGCCATACCTTCAGGCACAGTCATGCAAGATTCAATATTGAATTGACACTTGTCGCTAGTTAGATTTTTAACCGGAACAAGAATGTTATTTTCCATACCAGATATCAAATCTTCATTACGTCCTGTCTTACTTTTTTTACTATAAAATTGAGCGTAAGGCAAACCTAACACCAAATCTAACTTTCTGAATTCAGGTGATTTAATGAAGTCTGCTTGGTGTAAACATGAATTAACAAGCACTCTATTGATTGGGCTTAATGGGTAATCAGCGAAAGTAGTTATTTCTGATTGCAAGGAGCCTGTCGTATAAAGCTCATCTTCTGTACTAAATACCATTTCAGAACTGTCTTGGCCATTTGAACCAAACTCTGTTTGAGATGAGCCACCAATTCGGCATCTGGATGTTATTGAATGCTTATGGTCTAACCCAGCATAAACCTTGATTCCAAAATGGCCATTATCACAACCAATAGTTTTAATCTCACTCATATAAACTCACTTATTAAGTACCTGTTTAGTATATTGTAACTTAGTTATTTTTTTTCATCAATAACTCTTATTCATAAAAAAATCCGCTTTACTTTCGTAAAGCGGATTTCGCAGTTAATAGAAATTATTAGCGGTTACATTCAGCTACTGCTTTAGCCTTACAGTCTGCAATCCATCGTTCCATAGTGCCAATCCGTCCACCATGGCCATCAAAACCCGCTTTTAAAGCATTTAGAGACACGCCAGCAGAGTTACGGATGTCGCTTCCCTGAATGGTGCCAGAGGCAGTAACAGAGCTCGCAGTTGTCACACCTAAGTTTGCATTATTAGCAGTTAGCGTGCCGGTTATATTGGTATTAGTAGCCGTAAGAGTTCTTCCTACGGTCATGTCACCGTTTACTACACCATTGCCAGCTGACTCCAATGCACCAAAAGTCGCCTTACCGGATACATTTAAGGTCTGGAGAGTTGCACTCTTAGCATTTAAGTTTCCTGTTAACGCTAAACTTGAACCTGAAGCTGTTCCGATATTTGAGATACTTGCCACAAGATTATTAATATTGGCAGCGTTAAGAGTAGCTAGGGATGTAACTACTAAGTCTCGTGTTGTAAATTGATTTGTAACTGTGGCATTTGATGTCGTTAACGTATTGATTTGGCCCAATTGTGCTTCTAATTGTTGCGTAACCAACTTGCCATTTATCGTTGCACTTCCTGATGTCAGGTTGTTAGTTGTGAGTCCACCAGCAACGTTCATAGAATCTGAAACAACTAAGGTCTTAGTACTTAGTGCGTTGGTCACATTGGCACTGGATGCATTAAGCGTTGCTGCAGTCAGATTTTTAGCCGTTGCTGAGTTTGCAACATTTAGGTTAGTAGTTGAGGTAGTACCAAGCACATCTGCATTCGAGTTGACTTTAAGGGTATTTGTGGTCGCTGTTCCTGCTATGGTAGCAGAATTTGAAACATTAACATTTTTGCTTGTTAATGTTTTTGCCACCGTCATATTGCCGTTAATTGTTGCATCCGAATTAACCTGCAGCGTGCCAGTGGTCAATTTTCCAGAGTTAGTTAATGTAGTTGATTTTAAATCCTTAATCGTCGCCACATCTGAGACCAATGTCTTTATTGTGCCAGTATCCGCAGTAAGGGACTTTATGCTTGCAGATCCAAGAACATTCAGAGTATTCGCCGTTGCACTATCTAATTCTGAGCTCAAAGCTTTCAAAACCCCAACATCAAATGTCTGGGCCGTTATCACATCAGAAACCAATGTTTTTATATTCGCATTTGTGCCGTACAAATCATTAATTTGGCCGTAATTAGCTACAACTTTATTTGAATCCACAAGGTCAGCATAAACATTAGTTATATTGGCAAGTGCTGATACTAAGCTAGTCACTTCAGCTTTACTGATTACTGCGTTAGAGACTGTCACCCCTTGAGCTTCTAAACTGCTAACCACAGCAGCGCCAGAGATCTGTAAGCTGCCAGACTTCACTAAGCCGGTGAATGTTGCTTGGTTCGCTACTAAATCAGCTAGAGTTGTCAAGCCGCTAACCTCTAGCGTTTGGGCAACTGCTTGCTGAAAATTAGCTGCGTTCGCACTTAAGTTTTCAATATCTGCAGTTTTAATTGTTGCTTCTTGTGATTCGAGATTGGTTAGTTCTGCATTCACAGCAAACATATTTGTAAACTCACCCGCCGTTGAGGTTACTTTATTTGCGACGGTCATGTCTTTAGCTGACAACATCCCACCTACGTCTAGATCCTTAGAAAATCGTGTATTGGTCGCATTAAATGCTAATTGCCCTGGTGACATCTCTTTGATTGATGTTGAACCAAAATCCACACCACCCGAGCCGATATTTAACTTATTTGTGTAAACAGCATCTATGTTATTTACATTATTACCATTTAAGTCAATATCAACTTGAAACTTTAGTCGGCTAGTTGTATCAATATCAACATAATCACTCAATAAACTATTCCGCAAAGCCCCTTCTGCTGGTGTCCCGATTCTTTTTGTTACTGTATTACCTACAGCTACGCCACTTCCAACAAGGTTGGCAAGCTGCTTTGCTTGAGCTGCTGTTTGTGTCTGCATCTCAATCAAGCTTGAACCATCAGCTTGAGGAATGAATTTAAAATTCTTACCATATGGCCCAACAACGTTGCCTAGATACTTTCCACTAGCAGCCATTACATCAAGACTTGATGACCAGGTGCCTGCATTTACATAAGAATTTAAAGCCGCGGCCTCTATATCTTTAAACATTTCTTTAGACTTATCGATTCTTTCTTGAGCAATATCATCAGATGATGGTGCGTCAGACACACGAGTTGACGAAGGGTCCAAGACATTAGCAACAGCATGTGAACTACAGCTGAGCATAATTATAATTGCTGCTGTTAACTTCTTTTTATTCACCATTTTATTCACCATTTCATTAAAATTGATTCGGGCTTTCTTTACTTAATTAATTATGTATTTTCTGATATAGCTCTTATCGTGACAGTGATTTTTGATATCACAGTAGTAGATCCTTTCTTTCTAAATGATATGTCTATTGATGCACCTGATCTGGACATTGACCCGTACCGACTCCCTGCAGTAGCCACAGCTGTAATAGCGGCAGAACTCGAAGTCCATACATTAATAGGACCACTTGTCTTTAAAGATACAGTCCCACCTTTATTACCAGGCGAATTTAATACTGAATATGGTGTGCTTACGAGATATTCATAATCACTTGCGTTTACCCCTGTCACCCAATTTCCGGTTTCTGTTCCGTCACTTTGTGCGATAAACGTACCATTTCCATTAATTTGAAAGCTGGCCTCGACCCTAGAACCGTAAGTATCCATACCGGCATTATTTACGTTTTTCGATGCCATGAACTGGACTGATTTATTTTCCCAACTTACATTGATTGATTTTGTGGTTTTCTTGCTCGAATCTGAAATATTGGTAGCAGTTAACATTACCGAACTAGAAAGCTTCGAACCGGCCGACAATGCTGTCGTATTTTTAAACGAGCAACTTGGTGAGGAGGAACCGTTCGAATTAACAGATCCATTTGAACAAATGTTTTTGGTCAAACCACTGCCTAGACTCCAGGAGTAGGTACAACCACCAGAACAACTGCTAATTGTGCCATTTGCAGTAGCAGTAAAATTACTTTTTGAATCTGCTGATGAGACACAACCACTACAACTTAATGAAACAGAAGGAGCACCAACCGACGCAGTTCCGTTTTGTAGATTTAGTGTCGGACCTACCACTTGGTGGAACTTAGAGTTATTCTCGGCCCGAATTGCAGGGATGTTCGTATACAAGGATGCACCTTGAGCTAGGGGGTTTGTATTTTTAACACGGCAAGTTGCGGTTGCAATTGAGCCAAAAGTTATAGCTGGGGAACAACTAACGGGAGTCAATCCAAAGCCTAAAGTTGTTGTAACAATGCATGATGGAGTGCAGTTTTCAATTGTATAGGTCAGAAGCACATCTAAATACCCACCAGAAGCTGTTCCAGGGAGGTCGCAGCTTCCGTTAGTATTATAAAACTTACATGACACAGATGTGATTTTAGGATTGATTACAGCCTGTTGATTCTCCCACTGTACAGGGGTAGTGCTACTTATATTCAATGTGGCAAGTTGGCTGTTGATTACATTTAGTTTTAATGTACTGGTTAGTTTTGTACCTGCAGTTATCGACGGATTAGATCCAATCTTGCAAACAACTGATTTGCTCGTTCCCGCACTGACCGAACCATTTGAACAAACCACTGCATCAACGCCATTACCAAAAACCCATTGATAATTACATCCAGCAGAGCAGTTACTGATAGTCGCAGAATATGTTGCATTAAATGTCCCTAAATCTGTTTGGACATCGGTACAGTTAGGACATGCATCATTACTAATGAGAGGGGTTTCCCCCGTAAAAGTCCAATTGATAGGATAGTTGTTACCCGTATTAATAGATCCTTTAAGAGAATGCTTAACATCAAGGTTAACACTGGATATAAGAGTACTGTTTATATTTACGCTTGGTGAGCTAGTAACTAGACAGTTAACAACTTTTGATTGACCAGCTGGAACACTTCCATTTGCGCACGAAGATTTCGCTAGGCCTGAACCAGTAGTCCATGCATACGTACAACCAGATGGACAATCTAGAATTTTAGCACCAACAGTTGCGCTAAATACCCCTGATGAAAAACTATTTTGATTACAACCAGTACAGTTGGTTTCACTAATGCGAGGTATTGTTCCTGCACAAGCATAAGTCCAGTTATTAATACACTCTGCCTTAAATTGCTCGATTGAGATTATTCGTCCTTCATGATTGACATATATATTATTCACACCCGCCAAGCTAAATCCTGATGCAGTCCTAACAGTTGAACCAGTAATCACCCCAGACGAAGAAATACTTGCGGCATTTAATGAAGTTATATTGGATTTAGATGAATTAATGTCATTAGTATTAAGTGTTAACGATGACAATTTCCCGCTGACGGCCAAATCGTTTTTAAAATTCGCAGAACCAGCCACAAACGATCCTAGCATCCCCTTAGCTGTTACTTGCAAAGTTTCAAATGAGCCATCTTTGGCAGAAAGACCATTGGCAAGGTTTAGACTTGACCCAGTAGAAGTGCCAATTTGAGCATTTTGCGCATTCATATTTTGCACAACAGCTTTTGTTAGACTGGCGTTGTACTGAGAAATCAGCGACTTTGAGGTCAACACGTTTGACACCCAGTTAGCTGCATTCATTGTGGCAGTATCGAGAGTGTCGGATTGGACTTCTGTTGATTTAGTGATACCTGTTATGTTTGCTGTATTTGAAACAAGGGAACCTGAAGTAGCGGTACCTGTCACGTTTGCTTTATCACTAACATTCACTATTTTAGCAGTTGTATTATTGCTGACGTTCAAATTAGTTGCAGACGCTAGATTCGTTACCGTCATTACTTTACTAATATTGGCATTTTGGCTCACCACCAATCCATTTGTCGTCAAGAGCCCTGAAATTATCGCATCGTTATTTACTAAGACTCTCATAGTCGTCAACACATTCGAGACTATTAAGTCCGATGTAACGACTAAATCTTTTGTAGTTACGTTATTTCCGACGAGGACATTTGAGTTGAATTCAGCATCAGTATTAACGGTTAAAACACCTGTCTCAGTTTTACCAGTAACGTTGGTATTAGTTGTACTTACTAATTCAATAGCTGCTGAATCCGATTTTAGGTTTTTAATATTGCCCGTGTCCGAGTTAACTTGTTTAACATTTAAATCATTAACATTTAAAGTTGCTTTAATTACAGCGGCACCTAACTCTACAATTTTACCTTTAAACGAATTTGAATTAAGAGTTAAGGCATTACCATCCGTAATAGTTGTATTAACGAAGTTAGCGGAGATAGATTGAATATCATCCAACAAACCTTGTTCAGCTATTATGCGATTTGTTTGAATGAGATTTGTCTTTAGGTTCACCAAAGTGGCAATATTAGAAACTAGCGTTTCGACATTTGCAGAATCTACAAATGCATTTCCAGCGAGCAATCCGTTTGCTTGAAGTGTATTGATGACAGCTTTACCTGATACATTTATGTCGGTACCAGCAATAGAAGCTAACGATGCATTTGTTGCTATCATGTCAGCCAAAGTAGTTGACCCGGTGACCTTTAACTCATTAATTGCAACTGATTTCATTGACGCGATAATTGCATCTAAAGTGTTTATTTGTGCTTGATCTAAATTGGCAGCGGTTACAACAAGGTCAGTAGCCACTGAGTTAACAGCAAGCAAATCTGTCATCTTAATATCTTTCGATTTCAGTTTGTTAATAACCGACACTACATCAGTGGTTACAGTTTCATCAACCTGACCGTTTTGTGAAAGCCTGGACAGATCAGTTGTTACGGTTAATTCACCCGTAGTTGACTCACAAACTTTACTAGAACCCAACTCCAAGCATGATATTCCGATTGAATTTGCAGAAATTGATTGAGCATTTATGATTTGATTGCCACCGAGGGAAATGTCATCTAGCACGGACAGTTTTGTGCTAATTCCACTATCAACTTGGTCTTTGTAGACTGAACGGAGATTCGAACCACTGGGTGGAGTCACCAACATACTTACAGAAGTGCCAGATTGTGTAAACACCTCCCCTTGTTGACCTGCCAACCTCTTTGCTTGTTCTTTTGTACCAGCCTGAACATTAATATTAATTGAACCGTTAGAATTAACGGTTATTGAAGGGGAAATATATTTACCATTTAGCTGAGGTTTTGACGGCATTCTTGCATTTAAAGCGCCAACAGTCGTTGGCCAAGCGCCAGTGGACTGATAAATTGCTATAGCGGCTTCTTTATATTGCTTCAAACTTGAAGCCGCCATTTCTGCATCTGTGTTTGCGATTTCTTGTGGATCTTGCGCATTCGCAGTTGCTGCAACCAACATCATTGCGCACAAGCAGACTCTTAATTTAACTGTTATATTCATACACCACCAAAAAATCACTTTTCATATACATGTAAGGTAATTTATTGGCGATGAAATTTCAAGCTATCTTCAAAATGATTTAGTTAGTTTTGGGATTATTATGGATTATTACCTTGGGCAATTTGGCGATGAAAACCAAGAGTAACTTGCTCCACGTTCGCCTGATGTGTAGGGGAAGAAAGGGAGACTATAGGTTTGCTTGTCAGATAATATTTCTCCCTCTCCTGAAAGCTGATTCCAAACTGATTTAGCTATAGCCGGTGAATCGAATTTTATTCTCAGAGAAAGGATTTGGATGTTATCTATGCTCTTAGTTGCACCTAAGTAGAAAGGCCCAGCATTAGAGATATCTTCATTAAAAGTGGCTGACAGATAGCCACTTGACTTTAATGTTGCAAGAGAAGGCGCATTTATGAATGAACCGCACTGCCCTGCATAGTAATCACTATATGCTGATTTCAACTCTTCAATGGCAGCTTTACTTACATAAGTTTTGGCATCTGCGTAGTTTTCAATGGTTAGGCGGGCTTGCAATGCCATAATTATGCCCATTAAGCTAACAAGGATCACAAGTTGAACCAGTGTAAATCCCTTGTTAGCTTTTAAATGATCGATGGAATACATATTAGGTACCAAAGATTAACTCAAATAATTTTGAAGCGGGTGTGTATTGAACAGAACGGGCTGTATTTTTATAGTATTTAGCAACACTTGGGCCGATATTTGTAGGAACTGCAGTTGCCTTAACAGAAAAACGGTTTGGGCTTGTGGTAGCAACCGAAATTGTATAATTACCTGCCCATGGATTTGCTCCAGTGCCATCGCCAGCCGTACCACACACATCAACATTTAAATATTCATCTGCACAAAGTAGCGCCATAGAAATACCAGTAAAAGTACCGCCACTAGCATACTTAACTGCCTGCTTCGAAATTTTATCTACATCGGACTGTAATCGATTAGATTCAGCAAGTCCGGTGTCATTGTATGCAGTTGCAGCAACTGCCATCAAAATACCTAAAACTGCTAAAGAAACAACCAATTCAACTAGTGTAAAACCTTTTTGTAATTTGCTCATTTTTTTTTCAAACATTTCCAAACCCCTTTATTAGTACCTGATAAGTGCATTGATTCAAATTAGATTGTAATGAATTATCTTGCAACTGACAAGGTTATTAATGCGATTGCAGCTGAAAGCAGAATATAAACTAGTAACAGTCCAATAATAATTGCTGTTATAATCCCAGCTTTTTTCAGTGACCTCATAGCTAAGTCAACAGATCTCTCAGCAGTAACCCTTAATCCTTGTACCTTCCCTTCATTTGAGCTGACACTTGTCAGATATTGCATTTTAACGACTACAGCATCTGCGATAATTCCTGTATCGATTGCTTTACCAATTTCTGTTTCGCCCAGGTCCAACCGTTTTTGCGCTTCTCTTGCATGCCAAGCTAAATAGGGAGTTCCATTTTCTTCAATAATTTTTAAAGCTTCAATTGGCTTGATATTTGAGAGCATTAAAACTGACAGCATCTTCAAGTATTGGTTAGCAATGTATGTTCTATATGAATTTATCAGTGGAAAGCTATCAAGCTCCATACGAAGAGGGGAAGTATTATTCTCTAAAGTTCTCATAATCATGACCCCAAGCATTACAAATACCGCCAAGATAATTAACCAATAACTTGTAAATATATTAACCATAGTATTGAAATTCTGTGCCGCTTCAGGCCATTCTTCAAATGGTTTACCTCTAGCAATTGGCGGGAATAAGTTTTCAACGATATTGATGGAACTAGCAATCATTAGAAATAAATACAATAATACTGGGATCACGGGCTTAAGAAATATAGATTTAAGCTCTTTAATTTGTAAATCATCTTCTGCTAGAAGCCCTAGCGCTTTATCTACTGTGCCAGTTTCTTCAGCTGATTTAAATATAGTAACTAAGTACCGTGAAAAATACTTTTTCATACCCAAATACATTGGCAAACCTGAACTCATGGCCTTTATAATTGAATCAGTTGCTTTGCTAGGTATAGAATCAGACTTACCCGACAAAGCGTAAATTTCGCTCATTCCCTTAAGTGCATCGATAGGTTTTACTCCATCAGACATCCATGTACTCAGCTCGAGTAAATATTCAATCTGTTTTTGCTGATTAAAATTTAATGCCAAATTTAATTTTTCAAAAAATGACTTAAATGAAACCCCTACTCTATGAATTAAATTCCGTAAGATACTTAACTCCATCTTAAACCTCGACCGTAGGAAATATTCCGTTAACAAAACTTTCAGCATGAAGCGGATCAATTAAGCCTTCTAATGCGATATCCCTAGCTCTATCCCCCATACTTTTCCAGTTTCGGGTTTGTTTTAAATGTCTCATCCAAGCATAAATATTCCTCTTTTGAATCCAATCAAAATCTGATTCTTTGATTTGGATGTACTCAATTACTGATTGACGGCCATAAACGCCTAGACCGGAGCATTCATTACAACCTATTGGATTTAATAACCGAATCTTACTCAAATCGGAGGTAATACTGAGTAACCGCTTTCTCTGCGCAATATCAATCACTGCATCATCTACAGTTAACTTACATTTTTCACAAAGCAATGGGACTAATCTCACTCCAATTACAGATGATAGTGTTGATTTCATTTCTGTGAATTCAACCCCCATATCATTTAGTCGTTCTGGGGTTAAAGCGGCACAATTAACGTGCAATGTACTTAACGTATAATGACCAGTTCGAGCAAAACCCAATAATTGTCTAGCAGCGTCCGCATCTCTCATTTCACCTAGAGTTAATGTGTCTGGGTCTTGTCGCAGCATAGCTTTTAGTAATTTTTCGAAAGTTGCATTTTTTGACCCCTCAATCACCGTCGATTGGTCAACCCCTGGGATTCTTATTTCCACTGGGTCTTCAACAGTTCGACGCTCTTTTGATGGATCGATTGCAGAAGTAAGCGCTGCTAGCAGATTCGTTTTACCCGAACCAGTTGGCCCGGTAACAAGTGTTGATCCATACGACAACGCCACTTCAGATTTTAAAAATGCTAATGTTTCTTCGTCATAATTAAAATCTTCTAAGGATTTTGATTTAGCATTTGAATCATTGATACGGATAACCGTTTTACTGCCATTTATCGTTGGAATTTTTGATAGGCGCAGCTCTTTCATTACTACGACATTGCCAATTTTTATTGGATAGTCGTTAACTGTGCCATTTTCAATGTTGCTATCATCACTCATCTGTTTAATGTTGCCGATATCTTTGTTAATTAAGCGACTAATCGAAAGATTAAGCAACTCCTGAGAGTATGGCTCTGGTTTAGTCAATACACCATCAACTCGATAATAAACACATGAGTTATGGCCAGCCTTACGAACATGAATGTCACTGGCCCTAATCTTGATAGCTTTAGTTAAAATACGCTCCAGGGTAACTTTTGCATCGTTACTAATTTCATCATCAACTTCCATTAATGTTGACGTTTGTACTGACCGCCCAATCAAAACTAATAAATCAGCGCGTTCTGCCTCTTTCACTGTGATGTTTTCTAATCCCTCACGTTCAGCAAGCTTGGTAAAACGATTAATGAGTTGATTTTCATTAGATGCGCCATTTTCAATTAAGATTGATCCATCAGTACAAATAGCTATTGCATACCCGCTTGACGACTGTTGTTCACATGCTTCTGCATATTTGCCGATAACTGACAGGTCATCCAAAGTTATTGCTTGTTCTAATTTAGCTTGGGACATGTCATAGCCTTATAATTTCAAAACTACATTGAATGAAGGAATATTTGGAGTGGCTAATTCAACACGGTCAGCAGATACATTGAGTACTCTTACCATTGTGAGTAGTTCTCTTCCTTTATTAGCTGCATAAAACTCACCACGATACTCAATAATCCCTTCCATTCCGTTGATGGTGTTTTTTACATTTTTCAAAGTAAAATCTGATGGCTGATAATTGTATTCAAACAATGCTTTATTCACTGTTGAAGCAGTTATATCGTCTACCGGTGAAGTTGAAGCTAAAGACACACCGTTTGTAATCGCACTAATTTCTTTTTGTGATGTTAGCTCGTTTAATTTAGCTGTTGACTCTCTTGCCAGCAGTTCCTGTAACTTTGCACGCTTTTCTAACATCTGCTCGGATAGAGTGTATTTGTAATAAAGCATTGCTTCAGGTTTGTTTTGGACATTTTCAATAATTTTGGCCAATTCAACAATGAAGTTGAATTTTGGCACTTTTACTTGTTGAGGCTCTTCAATCATAGATGAATTAGCCATTGAACTTTGTTCGCCTTGCCACTGAGCTTCTTTCATAGAAACTTCGCTTCTAGGGTCTTCATACGTCCGCTCTATAGGCTCACCGAAACTGACTGCCTCCAAACTTGATTCGTCATTTGGTATTAAATAAATGCCGCAGGCAATAAAGAAAACTATAAGTAAAGTAACTTTAATCTTTTTCTTAATATCCCAATTTTTAATATCTAAATTCATTTTATTCTCCAAGGATTGCCAGATTAAATTGGGCACGGTATTTACCTTTACCCAGATTTTCGATGCGACCCGATTGAAGGACAACAGGCCAACCACTAAATATTATTGAAAGAAAATCGAGGTGTTGTGTGTAATTCCCATTCAAAATTAATTGCATATCTTTACGCTTATATTTACTACTAACGCTAACTGTTTGAGTAGAGGAAACCATTAAGCTTCCATTTTCGATTAAGGTTCCAACTGAATCCGATAAATAAGCAATTGACTGATCAATATTAAGCACTGAAACTGATTCATATCTTGGGTTGAATACTGGTCTATTTTTTTGACTGATGAACACTACTGGATTCTGCTGTTGCAAATCTATTGAATATCCATCTCGTGCTATGGCGTCTATCAACATGTTTTTTTGCGGTTGATCTCCCTCATACTGAGGAATTACTTCAGCAGCTATAATCATGTCACCATCTGACCTTGTAAAATTTATCTGTGTGTAATGCCACTCAGGGAGTTTTTCAATTGATGATATTAATTTTTGGGCAGTTAATAATGTATACCTAACATCGGCCTCACCACCGGTTAGTGTTTTTACAAAATCTCTGTTTGGATCTATAAGCTCTTGTTGAACAACAGCCTCTTCTTCTTTGAACATTTTCGGTACAAAGTAAGCGCCAATTGCGAACAAAAAAACAAAACCGATTACGATTTCCTTTGTTTTTCCGAAATTCTGCTTTTCAGCAATTGTTGCAAGTGTATATTCAAACTTTTCTGGAACATCCTCATTATCAACATCATGTATGAGATCAAGTCCAACAGCATTAACCGTTAGACTTTCTTCGCTTCTAAGAACAATTTTCAATGAATAACAATCTACTGGTAACTTATCCCTTAGAAATGTTTCTATTGGCTCGTCATTAGTTAAGTAGGTTTGTGTATCGTCAATAAATGAACCGATAACACGGTTAAACTCAAACGAATGCTGGCCAGTTTGAATTATCAAGTAACCATTTTTAATTTTATGCTTCTTTATCAAATACTCTTGTGTAGCTGAGAAGCGTTCAGCAGCAAAGCAAATACCCAAGGGAGTTCGAAATACGAACTCACCCCATTGCTTGCTTAAAGATTTTATTTTCCTTGGGTCGTAGTCGTTTGCTGAAAATCGAACAACCTGCTTTGCCATTGCCATATTACGACTCCTTGTAAACTACGCTGGCATTAACGAGTATGATAGTTTGGGTTCTTGTTTGACTGCCCCCTCGGGTGTATCCAAATAAATCAGAGAAAGGTGAAAACCAACTCTTATCGTCTAAGGTGCCGGTATATGATGTTTCATTTCTTGATGTAGAAAGCCCCGTTAAGAGTAGTGATTTATTTGGTGGAATAAATGCCATCGTATCAAACTCACTTTCGCCAACTTTTGGGGTTTGAATTTTACTGTTACCATCACCTGAAGTTACTTCACCGATACTGATTAGGTTTGAAATATTTGCTGATAAATGCAACTGAATATAACCATCATATTCGCGAGCCAAGGCATACATATCGAGACCACTTTGAACAGAACCTGCAATTAGCTCATCAGTCGCACCTACGTTAGCTGTAGAGTCTTTTTTTGATTGGGCTAAATATGTGTCATGAACAACTTTTTTAAGGCGAACAACTTGGTTATTTAACGTAATAACCCTTTGACTGCGAGATACAGAAACTCGACCATGCTGTGACAGAGCTTTAATAAGTAAAGACTCAGATTCTCCAGCAGCTGGCTGTGTAAATGCTATATCAAGAAGTGGTGAATTATTTTCAGTCATTATATTATTAGCGAAGTTAGCCCCAAAGCTAATGGCTTTTGATCCGCCATCAAATTGCTTAATTATGTTTTGGATATTTAAACCATTTTCATCACCATCATTTGACGTTACTTCTATAACTTGAAACTCAACGGATAAGACTCGATTAACGGAACGGTTCAGTCCAATAATATATTTCTCCATTGCACTTACATGTTCAGGGGTGTCACGAAGTAGTACATTTGATGCGACAGGGTTTGGCCCGATGAAACCTTTATCTGACTTCATTTGAGCAAGTACCGATACCAGATTGGTCCATGGGTCTAATTCTGCTTCGATACCTTTAAATCCTGACGCACTATTTAATGTGTCACTTGTAGCGTTTACAGTTTGCGTGCCTCCCAGATTTTGCTGATTCGCGCTAGCAGAACTACTTTTTTCTTTGCCCATGAAGTATTTATTAACGCCAGGCGAAAATGCAACGGGAACAATTTTATCCTCTAATGCTTTCCATGTTATTTTCGAATCGTTAATTTCATATGAGTATCCTGACGCTAGACGCACTTTCTCTAAACCATCACAAACGTCCCGATTATCAGCCAGAGTAATCCTTTTGTTTGAGTCCACGTCGTTGCTGTAAACGACATTCACGGGGATATTACGAGTTAATTCTTGCATGATTAGACTTATAGGTGCGTCTTTAAAAACGCCTAACTGTTGTGGGCTATAACACCAATCTGGAGTATCTTTCCTAGATCGCCTTACTTTAGGCACGAACCACTTTGCCGAGTGTTTTACAAACTGGTACGCATGAGCGTTATCTTGTTCACGAACCTGCACTTCAAGAGCATCTGTTTTTGCAATTGTTTCTTTAAAGCTTCGAGATTGACAACCAGAAACTAAAATTATGGTGGCAACTGTAATTGCAATCGCCGCTTTATTAAAAATGCTCATTGTTAATCCTCACAATAAAAACGGTTTGCTTTAATGTCATACATTTCAACGACATTATTAGGTCTGATACATGCACCAATTATGTATTGACTCGATATTTGCTCTAAAAGATCTTCGTATGAATCCCCCATAATTACTACGTTGCTATATTGCTCTAAACGATCATCAAGTGACCAAACCAGTTCGAATGAAGGCATATATTGTGACGTAAGCCGTTCGATATTTGTTTTTAATAACCCTTGTTCTAAGTTAAAACTGGGCATTTGTTCAGGCTTAAGATCACTAACCTCTACTGACTTGGCTTTTACTTGTAAATATGAATCACTGTCCTCTGCAACGATTTCAACAAAAGAATTCGCACTGGAGCTTGCACAAACAAGCAATAAGATAATTGCGATAATGTATTTCATTTCTTTCCCCTTTTTTTACTGCTTGTTTGCAATTGTTATTTGGATTTGACCGTCGCGAGTACCATCAATGGAGTGGCCTTTAATTACTTTGAAGAACAGATTTACTGAATTCTTTTTATTGTTTATTGCTGACGAGAATGAATTAACATCCCCCTCCATTGACTTAGATGGCATTCTTAGACTATGAGGAAGAGTCACAACGAGAGGTTGTGACCTTTTGCTAAAGACAACCTCGTAATTCCATTTATTTGTGAAATAATTATTTGTAGCTAACAATATTTCACCCGCTTCGATCAAAGAGCTTTCGTCATCATTACTTGCAACGTAAAGCTCAATTTCTTGCGCTTTACTTGGATTCATCAAATCCATCGTTATCGATTTGTCAATTGGATTGCCAAGGGCAACACTTCTTGACTGGCTTGCAGTTAAGCGAGCAGACTCACTTTCCAAATCGGAAACTGATTTATAGATTTCGTTTTCGATATTGATAACAGCTACAGTTGACTGCTTTACATCATTTGTTACTGATTGAAGCTCATATTCGGCGTCAAGGGCCGAAAATTCGACATCGGCGAGGTTAATTTTTTTAGCTTCACCTTCTGATGCGACAAGCGTTATACCGCGAACAAGTAAGTCTTTTGTGTCTGAAACGTACAAAACCTTAGTTTGAGCATCTGCCACAAATGCAAGGTCATATTGCATCCCGATTTGATCTAAAATACTTGTCCAACGGTCTCCTTTACTCCATGTGACTTGATAATTCCGCATAGTGTTATCGGTGAACATAACCTTCCAGTTATCTGGAACAATTTTAGTAACAGCTAAGCCAACAGGTATTTTGTAGCCTGCCTCTTTAACCTCCCCTTGCTGAGCATTTGCATGCGGCGACAAAAATGCCATAGCTACAAAAATTAAACCCAAGACTTTCATAAATAATCCTTACTAATTACTTGATTGCAACACTACAACAGAATCAACTTATTGTCCACTTGATAAGTGCATTGAGCGAAGAGAGCTTTTTGCTATTTTCAACAATGAATCTAGCTTTTTATTTACTCTAGCCCGGTACTTGTAATGATGCTTAGGGTACTTTCCGTTTTCATTGTAATGATATCGACCAACTCCAAGCCAAACATCACCGGCCCTTTCTATCTCTAAGGATATGATATGTGTGGCTGCCTCTATATTCTTACATCCATCAGTTCTTACTTCATTTAAGTCATATCCTAATGCGACCAACTCATCTGTTCTTGCGTCGTTGATTTGCATCAATCCGTAATCGTAGGTTTTATTTTTGTTTTTGATCTTTGAATTTTCATCACCATGCTCTGCTAATAACACAGACATTAAAACAAGCTCATTTACATTGAAGTTTTTTGATTGCCAAAAAATGCAATTTTTAAACTTCTCGTATTTTTTTAATGGTGTCTGTTTGTAAAGCATATCTCTTACTGGATGAACTGAATTAGCATATGCGGTTGCAGTTACTGCAAAGCTAAAAATAGTACAGATGAAGATGCTTAATAGAAAATTGTTCAATGACTTAATTAACATACGATGACCTCTCCTGTAACATCGTTTATTACTTGCCGAATGAAAGCTGGCCTAGCTCGCTCTTTGGTTTTATAGGTATCAGCATCAATTGCACGCTGCTTATCGTGGTCTGCTATAACTTTTCTACACTGACCAGTATCCCAACTTACATTCAAAAGGCCACTTGTTGGTTTCCAAGTAAAAAGCAACCCATGTCGTCTGCTTATATCTGCGAAAACTGCATTTAGGTAAACACGCCCTTTTGCATACCAACTAACCTTCATATCTTGTATTTCAGAATTGTAAAACTCTGCCTCATACGGCTTTGGCAGAATTTGAAACAATAAATCGACCATTTTAACATTACGCCCGAAACCACCCTCAATTAGTGGTTCTCCAGTCGCGATCATTGGATCTACTTGTGGACTAGCTTTAGGGATTATGATTTCAAAAGAGGCTTCCGCAGAAGGTGTCATAATCGCAGAAGAGGCAAGAACGCATAAAATGAGTCCGAAATTACTACCATGTTTCCAATATGGAGTAGCCCTTTTCGCTTTTACACCCATTTTCTGTATAACAAATCTTTTAAATTGAGTAACGTTCATACTTTTCAGCATGCAAATAATGTTCAATATGATCACGAAGTAAAACAACTCCCACATGAAAGGAATAAAGCCGCCAAAGAACAAGCTAACAAGCAAAAGGATAGCGTGAACAGACCACACTGAAGCATCCCCTTTCCCGGCAATAGGCCATTTTGCAGACATGCGCCAATTATTTGTATTCCCAGAATTTAAATCATAATTCTCATAAATATTGTTACTCATAATTAGATCCCTGATTCAATTTTTAAAAATTCGATTTGACTAATTTTATTGCTATCAAACAATTTTTTAGCCGAAGTCAGCATGCTAAAACCGTATTTATCTACAGCTTCATCGATAATCACACTAACGTTTTGCATACCTTCATTCTTTATGCGAGTCATGATTTCTAACCTTACCTCTAGGCTAAGTGGTAAAAATTCCTGAACTGCAATTCGACCACCGCCGACCCGCTGGGCAAGGTACTGAACTAATATTGCTTTAACAGATGAAATCAACTGTAGGACTTTGGATTTTTGCACATCGCTTGGGTAGTAATCCGCAATGCGCGTAAATGCACCGCTGACTTTATTAACATGGACTGTACCCAGGCACAAATGGCCAGTCTCAGCAGCTTTAATGGCGATATCAACAGTGACCAGATCTCTAATTTCACCAATAACAATTACCTCTGGGGAGCGGCGCAACGCATTCCTTAAGCCAGATTCAAAGGATTTAGTGTCACCGCGAATTTCATCAACTGATGCTTGTATTATTAATGAGCCGTTCACACACTTATAGTCATGTACATACTCGACTGGGGCTTCGTAGGTTAATATGAAAAGACCGCTATCAGGGTCGTCATTTTGAGCTCTGTGTCTAATTGATGCAGCCAATGTTGTACTTTTACCACTACCTGTTTCACCTCCAACAAGAACTAGCCCTTGCCTTGGCATTAATGCCTCCGCAATACTTTCGTCAAGACCGATGTCTTTTGGAATTGGTGTTTCGCTACTAATCGAACGAAGGGTGATAGCAATACCGCGACCTCGATACGGAACACTGAATGCACTTGCATTAATCCGGTACCGATAAAACTGGCCCCTTTCCTTACCTGGGATAGATACAGCCTCATCAACCTCAACACCTGAATATACCGACATCGATGCAGATTTATCTCTTGTAATAAAAGAGAGAAAACCTTCAACTTCAGTTAACGTCAGTTTTTTTGTAGTAATTTGAAATGGTATTCCATCAACCTTTATAGTTATTTCCCTATCAGTCAAAAATACAACGTCTGAGAAACCGCCGGCGGACTCTAACTGGAGTAATATTTTTTGAATATCTTCCGGTGCGTAAACATTTACGATAGGTAAAGCATAAACTGATCTATCGAGTGATTTACTCATTTATTTCATCTCCATTTCGGCTGTATTCATTATTACGCCATCAGGAAAAATACCTTTAATAGCCGGAAGCTGAGGAATTGCTTTCCATTCAAACCTATTAGTCAATAATTCAGGATTGGTTTTTATATTGATTATTACATCGTTTACGGACATATCAGATCCATTAGCTACCACCTCATTGAACTGCTCACTTACATCAAGCTGTTCAATCATGTTTCTGTCTGATAAAAGATGAAATCTAACTAACCCCTGTATATCTGCAGTTAACATCGCAATTTGGGATATGGCCATTCGCTTTGACTGCTCAACACCTTGGAGCCATCCATCTAAGACCGACTGTCTCCAAACTGCTAATTCTTGTTCATTGTCAGCACTGGGAAGGACATTCACGTACTTAATATTGGGATTTCTAACAACAAACTTAATATAATCTTTCCATGTAGGGATTTTGCTTATAAAACGTGGTGATGTTCTTACTTGATAGAGATGTTCAGCGGTTCTTATCTGTGATCCATTATGTTTGTATACAGTCTTACCATCTAACTCATCTATGACAGGTGGTAATATTAAAAAACCTTTGTATGGAACAATCAAAGGGCTAGCATCATAGTTTTTACTCAAAATCGCATCCTTTGAAATAAGGTGTTTCATTATTTCTTGAGATGCCCAAAACTTCCCTGCTTGAAGGCCAAAGCTAAGACCTTTACTTTTAATCAATCTAATTCTAAGAGACTCTGTAGGACGATCCTGCTCTCCTATGCTCATGTCGGAATCTAGTGAAAGTAAATATTTTAGAAACTCGGGATATAGGTCATCTCCAGCTGGTTCTGCCGCTGCGCCAAAAGTAACTGTTGAAAGTAAAATTATTACAACTAATAATTTATTTATCATCTACCGGCCCCCAGCACTTCGGAATATGTAATTGTGACAATGCCGAGCATACCGTCTGGTTTTGGCTTAAGAAATGGCATTACAGCTATATGAGCATCATCTTTCAACGACATACCTAAATCTCTAAGCACATAAATTGCAGGACGCCCATAGACACGAACTGATTTCGAGATATCGTTTTGGGGTGGGTTAACAGTAAGCACTTGATAATTAGTTAAGTAACCAATTAATTCGACTATTTTCTGAAGCGGTAACCTATCATTCATGTTTATCGGGACATCTAGACCATTAGGAATAGTGTTTATCTGTTCTGCATAGTCATTAACTTCTTCTTCACTCTTACTCTTTGACGCTAAGAAGTTTTTATTTTCTTCCATGATTTTGATAGAAGACTGAATAGCTTTTGCGCTTTGAAGCAGTGCTACATCAATTTCTGACATATCAACAGTATTGTACTCAGTAGCATCCTTGCTTGTGGTGGCGCACCCAGCGCTAAGGAGTGATACAGCTAGAGCAAACACTGCCAACTTGGATTGTCTCATTGCCAAAAACCTACTTATCATGTATAAATTACGTATACTTTAATATAATTTTTACTCTGTTGCAATGTGAATAAATCTATGAAAAATATTAATGAACATTTTAAGTTTTCAGATAAGTCCAATACTCATTCAGAAAGGGCTAACCGCTGGATTAACAAATACTTGAGCACTAATGAAGATCAATCGATTTACTCGTTCATTGATTGGTTTGTTACATCTATTCTTCCTAATGTCACATCGAATTCTGGTAGAAACTATTTACGAAGTTTAATTTTGTGCATACAAGAGCAAAATGTAATTAATTACCTCCATGTGCAAGCATCAGAAGTGCAATATAAACTGAAGGAAAAATCTAAAAAAAAGTCGAAAAGTATTAGCTGGGAACATTTTGCAGCTATTGATGAAGAATTGACTAAAAATGGACTTGAACACCTATTTGTTAGTGATTGGCTTCGGTGCTCAATACTTACGGGCTTAAGGCCAAAAGAGTGGTGTGCAGCAAGTGTTTACTATGATACTAAGGGAAAACTAGTCCTAAGAACAAAAAACACTATAAAAGCCTCTCTCTCCGTTAAAGGCGATACTTACACCCTACCTGAATACCGTATAATTCCATTGATGAATTATGATAAAGCTGATATCGAGTGCATTAAACGGCACCTAGCTTATATTAAAATAACTTTAATCGAAGGTTTATACGACTCCTGCTACCAAACGGCTAGAGCAAAACTTTACAACACCAGTAAGAAACTATTTCCCGAACTCCCACTAATTAATCTTTATTCCGGAAGACATCAATTTGCTGCCAATTTAAAGAAATCTAACTTATCAGCACAAACAATTGCACTTCTCATGGGGCATAACGACGAAACCACAGCAAGACACTCTTATGGAGCGAAGAGGCATGGAAACGTAGGTGTGATCGATATAGACAGTACGGAACAAACATTAAAGTTATTTCAGGAGCTTTTTACAGAAGATGGTTAAAAAAATGCCGCTAATTTTAGCGGCATTTTTTTATTTGAATGTTAAGCAGCTTTTTTGCGGATAAATGGAATGCCTCTTTTCCCAGCTACTTCCAAAATCTCTGCTATTATATCCTTAACGATATCCTTACTAACATACTCATCGTCTGACCGTCTTCTTTGAACCTCGCTTTCAGCGGTTCCTCCTGAATACAATTCACCAAGCACTGATAACCCAGAATGAGAACCGATAACGGCAAATACCTCATCTTTAATGATTAAGTCACCAGGGTTACTACTGTTTGCCCACAGCATTTGAGGGCCAACGGGAAATTTTAGAACTTGGCTGAATTGCCCTTCATTAGTTTTGTATACATACAAGAGTGCGCTGCCGCCGGCTTTCGGACCATGTACTGTGTTATCAGTTAAAACTTTGAAGTCAGATTCTGACAAACTGAACTGATTTCTTAAGTCATTTACTGCCTCAATAGAATTACCACCCAAGAAAAAATAACTAGTAGCTTGTGCGATCATAGTTGGAGTGAAATCTGACGCTTCCTGAGATGCAAGGGCTGAGTTAATACCCCATTTACCCCCTTCTCTCATGTAACGTTCAACATTGACAATCGTTTGTTTTAATCCACTTGATTGATGGAATTCATCCATAAACAAACGACAATCTGACGATCTGATTTCTTTAACAACTTCTTTATAGTGAGCAAGATACTTTTCATCAATAGACTTTAAGCAGTCAGGATTCATGAAAAAATCTCCACTACCTAGGTATAAAGCCAACATGAACATAATCCCATTTTGGCGAGGACCAATAATTTCATCTGTTGTGATCACATTTTGCAAATCAATACTTCTAAGTCGTGCAGCTCTGAAGTTAATTGTCGAATGACTTGTAAACAGTGGATATTTCTTTGCTGTTTCCGTCATGCGTAAGACAAATTCCTTTTTCGGTGATGCAGGGTCATTACCGTCACCATACATTCGTAGTAAAGAACCTGATTGATTAGCTACTGTAACAAAATCATTCAAAATTGGTGATGATAATACACAGCATTGCTGTGCTAATTTCCACTCACCGGCAACCCCTAATTCTTTTTCAATTTCGACCCATTTTGTATCTTCGAAGAGTTTAAAATTTGTTTTTGTAATCCACAAATCAACTTCAGGTAAAATACCCGGATTATAAACATTAGCGCCATCACCATCCCCAGACTTAAAGTGGTAGACCTCATCGATAAGGGCATCAACATAACCCTCCATATTCTGGTGCATTTCGCCACGACTATTTTGGGCAAGCAATAAAAGGAACCCAGCTACAAAAGACCGCTGATGACTAAACAACGAATCTAGGCATGGATTCTTTTCGAATGGGTTAATGTAATCATCACCATCTAGGGTTAATGCATAAGTAACGACTTTGTACTTCTCACTTTCAGGCAACCGGTCTCTAATCATCCTGTGAATACCAATTGATGATGGCCCTACATCTATTGTTGCCGCCAACGGTAATTTCTTGTTGCCTGGTGATAATACAAGTGCCGCAAGGATAGAGTTACTTAACACTGATTTCCCTTGGCGAGAACGCGCTATATAGAGTTCTATCGATGGTTTGAGCAACGGACTTATTGGTGTCCAAGGGAAGCACACGCCTTGCAAAGTCCTGAATAACAAAAAGCCCTTATCCCAAATATAAGCTGTTCTATCAATTGGAAGGAACTTTACGCACTCACTGATAGGAACATATGTTTGAGTTGAAGGTGTTTTTGAGTTAGCACCTATTACAGTGTCTACGTATAACTCCATTTCATCACTTTTATCTTCTAATGTTTGCGATACCCCCCAGCCTTGGACTGCTTGATCTAAACGGGAGTAGTTGTACATTAACGTTTCGGGCTCATTTGACCAGGTAGTATACGATACTGAAAATCGTACCATTGGGTCTGACTCATGATACTTTTCTAGATACTGCATTTCATTTTGAACCCTACCATTATCAGAGCTCAAAAAAGATGTGAATGCGAGGAGATTTTGCCTAATTGACCAATCAAACCCTTTTCCAGACATGATTTTAAATGAAATTCTAAACGGTAAATTTTTGTCTATACCATCCACTAGTGCTTTGAACGGCTTAACCGTTATAGGAAAAGTTTCAATCATTCCGCTTTTATATAAAGTTTGCCCTATTTGAACGCCGCCTTGCTTATATTCAAATGGCTTACTCGCAATCTGTTGATTCAGTTTTGTCCAAAACAACTCGCTTCCGTCAGAATTTGGTTCACCATTACGGGGTGACTTTATATAACGAAGTTGCCCTATCAATTGAGCTAGCCAGCTTGGTGATGCTTCCTTATCATACTGAACTTTTATAACCTGACATGCCTGTTCCGCATCTAGAACTTTGGCTAAAATTTTAGCTCGACTGAGATTGTAGCTAAATTCATCTACGATACTTTTATGCTTTACTATTAATTCCTTTATCACCATAAAAATATTTGGTACATCTGCTAAAAACAGGTCTATATCTGCTGCCTTAGATGCATTTTCTAACTGCCGTTTTTTCAACAATTGAGGTTCAATTAGCCTAAAATCTGTCCATATAGCTATATGTGAAGATTCGAAGCACACGAAATCCCGATTTACCTTAATGTTTTCGTTGTAGATGTCTTTTAAATCTAAACCAATGGATTCCATAGCTGCGACTGATGGTTTTGTATGACGCACTAATTCTCGTACAGTTTGATTGTCATCTTTTTCAAACACCCATTGAACCGTAAGTCCGTCGGACTTAAACAGAGTTTGGAATGCAGTTAACAAATTGCTTGCGGCATTCTTCCATTCACGGTCACCAGGGATTGCCTGCAATCCATTGATTTTAAAAATAGTAACCAATGCGCCTGAGTCAGTAACTAAAGTTGAAGATTCAGTGTTATGGCAAAGGTCAATGTAATTGAAAGCATGTTCTTTTTTCAAATTACTTACGAACTTTAATAATTTATCTAAAATCATATACAATAACCTTCTAATTCATTTATTTTTTTCGTAAGTGCAATATATTTTACCTGAGCATTCGAGGTGTCATCACTATCCATTAAGTCGACAGTAACCTTAAACTGAATATCATTAATTTTTCTTAAATTTAATTCATCCCGAATTAAATTATTTAAACTTTTAAAATTTTTAGCAGACATATAATCCTACTTCAAAAGCTCTGAGGTTAAGCAGTTCTAATTCATCATGATTAATTGAGCAGTTTATTTCGAATGGCCCGATTGAATTTATTTTAATACCGTTGCTGCGGAGCATTTCTGATCGCAATATTGTTTGATACCTAATTATATCCATATAAAATACAGCCGATGTACTCTTCGATGTAAAAGCTTCATTACAAAATATGCGATTAACAAGGCCATTGCTAAACCAACCTGCAATGGAGTTCATTTCTACCTTGTTTAGCAACACTGGTGCAGTTGACCCCGTATCGTGTTCATACAAATATAGTTCTACAATTTTTATCTCACAATCATCCAATTCACATAACAAAATAAGTAAACTTTTCGGCAATATTGCAGACCCGTCTAGGCCAAACTGAAAATACATAGCTAAATTTCTGTCTGGGTTTATTAATTTAACTTTAGCGAAATAGAATCTACTCTGATCTAGATAAAAGCTGGCTATATCTCCATCAAAACCCTTTAGGTTAGGTATCTCTCTTTCAGTAACTTTCTTAAAGGTGCCAGCGTAGTTACCAAGGCGATTAAGGATAGATGCAATTTCAACACTGCTAAATCTCAGTGTTTTACTTATACCAAAGTTCAAATCATCAGAGATATAATTTTTGGAGTACCTTGTCAGGCTTAATTTTGATACCGTAGATGGAGCCGATGGTTGAACTTTCTGGTGGTTAGAAATTAACTTTTGATATGTATTTAAAATTACTTTATAGAGGTACTTAATTCGACTTAAATCGGTCAAATCAAGGTCTTCTCCAATGAGTTCAGAGTAAAGATTATTTATATCGGTACCAAAATAATCATCGGACATCACTGTTAAGTTTGTGTGTTGTGACTGGAACAATATGGAATTTACTGAAGACAAATTTGTCAAGAATAAACCTGAACTAATATGGTTAAAGCTGTCATATCTTGATACTGAATCCGAATCTATTAACCAAAACTCCTTTTGATAATCAGATTCATCAAATAGAATTATTTTCATTTGTACACTTCTCTATCTGATTTTTTATATGTTCCCAGTTTTCTAGGGAATTGATCTTACTAATATAATCCCAATTTTTACCTGCTTTAGATTGTAAAAAGCTTATATTTGGCCAATATCTTAATTTCTTCAAAAAATCTGGTCTTTTACTATATAATTCGTCATCCATTTCACACAAACTATTCGCAAAATTTTCCAAGCTATACCCTTGAATGTTTAAGTAAACAGGGGTCTCTCTACATCGAGTATCAAAATAGGTCGTTAGACATACAAAGCTATTTAAAAGGTCAACATACTCTTCGGTTGTTGAATCATTATTTGGAAGCGAAAAATAAAGCCTTGCTAGAGAATTTATGTCCTTTTGTTCAAGTTCAGGGCAATACATTATCTGACCAGCTGATGCGTATGCAGCATAACCTAATCTTGCCCCCTGAAAGCAAATCTCACAAGCAGTTGCAATTTTGTTAAACTTAACTTGCTTATCATAATCTCCACTAAGAGAAACAAATCTTAGCATTGAATTTGACCGCTCTTGCCAACCACAGAACAAACAGACACACTTATCTCTTTTAGCTGCCAAGTTTATCTGTTGGTGATCAAGCAACAAATCACCTCGGTCAAAAGGGATGTTACGAGCTACTGATAACTTTGAACGTAATAATTTCATAAATCCCCCTTGTCCGAGTATTGATTAAAGGCCGTATTTTGTTTTATCGATTGATTTAGCAGAACCATCGGAACTAAAAAGAGTATCACCGAACACGTATGCTGATGCGCCAAGATACATCAATCCACCCGCAGCGATGGCACAAAGTATGATCGATAGCCAAACACCCTTATTTTGTCCATTAGGCTCTCCAGCTCCTTTAAACAAAAAGAACGCTAACCCTGCGAAACCAAGCCCGACCACAAATGAACCTGCAATTATAGTTTCGCCTCCGACTTGGAATAAGTTCTGCAGGTTAACTAATATGCCTTGAACACCTTTTGCTGGTGTTTCAGCTGCGTTCGCAGTACCCGGCAGCAACATTAGGGCAATAAGCAAATAATAAGCAGCATTTATTTTACTGTTGAATTTAGTTAAATAACTCTTTAGTGATTTCATAATTTATCCTAAGCCAATATATCTGCAATTCCACTAAGGAATGGTATTAGATCTGCTATAAGTTTTGTCGTTTGTTCAATACGGATGAAAGCTATTCCACCAAGGGCATAAACAATTGCTTGTTTTTTGGTATCTTCTTTTTCGTATTGAGTTCCAATTTTTAAAACACAGTTAATGGAGTTGCCCACACCAATTAACCCAAAAAATTTAATTACAGTTTTCAAGAACAATCTGATTACTTCTTCATGACCGCCTCCAACGCTGACTGTATCATTCAACCTCCAAGATAATGGGTCATTAGTCCCTACACTCATGACCCCAGAAAAAATCGTTTCATCCAATGCATTGATATAACCCGCCATGTAAATAGCCATTCCAGAACCTACTGCGAAAGCAATTGTCGCTGTAACACTTGGTGGCTGCCTCGTTTGCATTGAACCCATCTGTGAAAATTGCTTTATATTGAGAAACACCATAGCGGCAAAGGCGATACCAACTACGAAGAAGAACGATATATATACCGTCCCTGCTGCATGAATTGTCTGTATCCAACCTATTACTACATCAGTTTTCAATTCAAAACCCTTTTCTTAACTACAGCGACCTTTCAGCGGTGTATAGCGTTCACCAGATTCAAAGGTGATACAGCCAGTAATGTTGATTTCACTAATAGATCCAAACCCATCAAGTTCAACCCCCTTCTGTATCCTTAACTCTTTGCCAGTACTTATTTCTCTCAACAAAGCTTTTCCAGTTACAACACTCACCACTTCATATTGCTTTCTTTTCGCTATATCGAGCTTATTGTTCTGTTCAGCCTTGAACGCTACTAGCTCAGTTTTAAGCTTTGCAATTTGATTGTTAAATTCGTTTCGCAACAAACCGAGTTTGTTAGATTGGTCTACATATTTGTTATTGCCATTGCTTAATAATTCGTCATACTTTGAATTAACAGTTTTCACTTCTTCAACAATGGACATATCTGAAGCTTGTAGGTTTTTCATAGAGACAGCTATTGATTCAAAAGCTTGATTTGCTGCATCTTTTGTGGAACCAATCGATTTTTTCAGGTCCGATATTTCCTGTTTTAATTCTAAAAATGCCTCACTATCCATAGGTTGTTCTATTTCAGCGCGTGTCTGAACAAACCCCGAACTACTTTTGGCAGTAGTGTTCGTATTACTGGGCATTTGAATAAACAACATCAATGCAAAGAATGCGAATATTCCAATAACCACAATTAACGCTACTTGGTTTTTTGTAAATTTCTTCTTTTTCCCATCGGAAACAGAGTTTGCTTCTTGCCTTGCTTCGTTGGCTAATAAAGCAGAATCTTCTTCATCACGCTGATTACCGACTTGATTACCTAACAAGGCATCGATTTCTTCATCAGGCACATAACCGTCTGAACTTGGGAAATTACTTGCTTCAATATTCTCACTCACAAAAACCTACTTATTTACTATCTATTAGGTATATTGAAATATAAATCATATTCAACTTAAATTAAATCGTTTTTTTTAATAATTGGAAATTAGCGTGCAAATTCTCTGATTTCTGTCGAAAACCAAGGAGCTTCCGCATCTGCAGTCAACATAATCCCGACTACTGGTATTTCCAATGGATCGACAATAACAGTTGGAGGGATTGAGAATTCTTTAAGTGCTATATCAGAAGTAACATCCCCGACCCCCTTGGCTACACCCATAACAATATCTAGAGGGTCTTTTTCGTTAACCTTGATAACTGTGCCATTATCTGTAATTACCTCATCCGAAGCTGTTAAGTACATTTCTCCGGCCCCTTTTAAAGCACCACTAAAAATTAAAGCGCTCCAACGATAAAAAGTATGGTAATCGGTATCTGTTGAAAGACCTGTTTCCATACGTCCATCTGAGGTAACAACTATTCCAGGGAACGGAGTAGTAACTCCATTCTTAGAAAGAGTTTTAGTAACAATGGTGATAACCCCATTTACACGTTCGTATTCTCCCATTACTATTCCAGACTCAAGCTCCCCCTCTAACAGAGTCAATCTGACAAACTTTGAGCTATTATCCGAGTTGACGTAGTTATCGATCTTAGCCATGACGGTATCACCTACAGTCAGTCTATTTGCAACCAGCACTTTCCCACCTTCGTTAGCTAAACTCTTGCTAGAGTTAGCTGCTACTTTGTCCTGATTTGCTTCCACAGGCTTATAGTGCTGGTATAGAGAGCCTGCATTTTTTGGTGTTTTAACAATCGCTACTATATTCGAGTAAGCCGCTACTCTTGCTTCAATCGCCAACTTACGTTCTTCCTCTCTTAGTTGTTTCCTTTCTGATTCTTCAGTTCGATCAACTCGTTGTTCGGCTGGAAAATTTCGCCCCCCGTTATCATTGTCTTTTGGAGGCTCTTCAGGCTTACTTTCTGGAGGTTTTTGTGAAAAATCGTTTTTAGTACCGGTTTCAGTTTCAAGAGCCTTAAAGTCTGGTAGATAACTCTCTCCAGATTCCCTTTTGCTTTCTGCGAGCTCGGCTTCTCTTAGCTTTAGATACTGAGCCTGTTCATAGTCCATCAACTCGCCTTCAGCACTTTGTGCATCAACTGAAGGTGGATTTTTGGCAATAGATACTGACGAAGATAAAGAATCTCCAGGGCCAGCAAACAACGTGTAAATATAATAACTACCAACTAACACAATGATTGCCGATAGCTTGTAAACCTTTTTTGCCTTAATCGGCAGAGTCATCCAAGCCTTTTTTATGCCTAGAAAAAACTTTTTCATTATTTTGTGTCCATTTTCGAGTAGTTATGAATTAATTCAGCAGGCAGTGATACTTGAATCATGCCATCTTCAGTTACAACGACCATTTCATAATCAATTTCTCTTATCGCATAGACCTTCCAACCGTTTGGGCCGTAAGTTATACGCTCGTAGTCTTCCGCTAATTCGTGGCGAGTTTTAACAATAAATAGGCCGTTATAAAACCAAACACTGGCTATTTGTGGTAATGAAACCGGAATAACATTAGCTTTCGCCGGAGGGTTAGCAAAAAACTGATCTAATTCATCCATGTTAATATCTAAAATTGAATTAGTTGAGCTCGACGCGCCACGAGTACCAAGTCCAGTAGCTGACTCATACTGTGTGTTGGGACCGATTTTGGGAATTTTATACGTTATTTTAAAATCTGTTTTACCGTGAATAGTATTCATCAGAATAAACATCAGTGGGTCATCAAGGCCCACCAACTTAACCGTGTAGTTAGTCGTTTCGTATTTAGTTTTTGCATTTAATACAATCGTGTGAGTGGCAGGCTTATCGCCCTGAGAGTCGATTTCTTCGTATGCGTCATTACCAGGTAGCGACCATTCAATTGGCCATGGTTTACCAAGAGTATCTAAAAAACTTATAACAGTGTTAAAGCCTTCACGAGTTCTAATGGTCGGAGGTCTCCCGCCTGGAGATAAGCTTAATACGAAAACATTCTGTGATGGGTCTAATGGTGTAACTTGACTGCTTTGGGCCTCTAACATCATTTCTGACATCAACTTAACCTGCCTAATTACATCAGGGTTCATATCCGAAAATAAGGCTTGGAGGGCTTCCTGATGAATTTCGCCATCACTCTTAAAATCTGCTACTGGATAATTGACCTTATCATTTGAATCAGGTTTATCATCTTGATTTGAAGCAAGAGATGCATCAGTTGAATTTACAGATTGGCCCTGGACAGATGAAATAGGCTCAAGTACCACTTCTTCTGGGAGAACAACATCAGATGTTGGCTGCGCCTGACCCGAGATCGCAACGGTCGGTAATCCGGCCGTTAGCAAGGTAAAAAGCATTACACTATATTTAATCAATTTCATCGCTAATCCCGAGGTTCCATATCCCACACATGTATGGCCATCCCTTTGTCGTATTCAGTATTATCAACTCTTAATGCAGTAATAATTACAGTCCAACGACGAACTGGGGATACTTTGTTAGGGAACTTCTGTGAAATGAGGACAGGGATTTCTATTAAGTAGGCCTTTTGCCCGTCAATTTCACCTTCTTTCTTAATCAAAGCAACTCCATCAACTTGAGTGATGTTTGCACCGTTACCTTTTGCGATTTCTTCTAAAACGCCAACTCGATTTAGCTGTTCTTTAAATTTAACGATCCCATCAGCCGTAAAACATCGCTCTAACGTTCTATTCAGCTCTTCCTTATATGTTGCAAACATAAAGGTATAGCTTGAACGAACGCAATCTGAAGCCCAATCCCCGATTCCAGCCCTCGATAAGACAGGTTCGCTTAGCGGGATAACTTCTGTCAGCCTACCAGCCGGATCAACAGTGAAGTATTTAGCAATTGCATCTGGTCGATTAATTAGAAATACAATGGACACGATCAGGCCAGCAATAAATACTGAAAGATACCTAATAATTTTTTTAAGGAATAAATTATCACCCTTCAACTGGTCAAACATTAATAGCTTTAGGGCAATTTGCGCATTTTGACTTGAATAGCTCAACTCTTGGTTCTTTGAAGGAGCTTTTTGTTCTAAATTTGCCATAAATCCACCACTCAAATAATATACGTAACTTATACATCATAAGTGAACTTCGTTCAAGAAATAATGAACCACGTCATCGTGGTTCTATTAATTTTGAAGAAACAATCTTGTGTGGATTTAGTGCTATAGGAGGGTGAAAGGAGTTATTAATAAACCTATCAAATTGATTATGGAGTCATTGATGGTGTTCGACCGCTATTTACCATTTCAATGACATTCTGGGGTAATCGGCATTTTGTTTGATTCATTGGATGGTGAATGTCAGCAAGTTTTATTGACTCATCTTTACCAACAGATTTTCGGTTAACCAAATCAAACTCATAATTACGAGAAACAATTCCCACTATGCTCATGTCAGGTATCGAGCTGTACTGTGGGGCCACACTGGTGGATGAATCATACTTAGCGTGGTATCTGAATACGCCTTGTATCCAATGGTGGCCACCAGCTAAAGACTCACCATGGATCAGATGAACCCTTCGCTGTAATCTTTCAGAAAAATCTATTTGTGATGCGCTGTTTAACTCTTCAAGAGCAAAATCTACCGCGGAATCAATGTAATCCACATCATAGTTTTTTATATAAGCTAAAGTGCTCCATGCCAAAGCACTAATATATTGATTACGTTTATCAACAATGCTCTCAGCTTCATGAAATGCCGGAAAACTTACTTGGTATCTAAACCATGAGTACATTTCTTCAGTTGAATGCAAAAAACATGTACTTCTAGTGTTGTCTGACGCCTTTATCAGATCGTATGGCTTAATTTCCATGGGCAAGACAGAAGAGTTATAGTGTGGCCTCACAGGATTGTTATGCCTCATCGACTCACCCACTTTACGAGTAAGGTCTGAAACCCTACCGGCGATATATGGAGCTTGACTTGCCAGTAAACGATTAAAATTATTTACACGCTGGTAAATAGAACTAAGCTCATTGTTCAGTTTTACATTTTCTCTAGCTGCAGTCTTTTGGTCAGCCAGGTTAATTAAATTATGAACAATACGATTTGTATCAACGATGCCGATAGGTAACTTTGCCATTGCTACACCCTTACCGCTAGTTCTAATAAATTTTGAGTGATGGTGCTTTCGTTCGCAATTAGCTCTTTGGGCATACAATCGATTAGCGGTGGTTCATCATTAATGTAATTCGTAATAACTGAAAGTACATCACAACCAGTTAGCATTTCATTTTTAGCCATTGATAATAACTCTGGTGAAAAAGCGAGAAACTCAAAAGGTAAATGCTTTTCGCCTGCTAGCAACTTCATAGGGTCAAGACTTCTACAATATGATTTTATATCTTTAACTTTTTCAAAATTTAAATCCAAACCATATTTAATTGCGAATATCTGCGATAGATAGAAGTCATCAGGTACATGTTTAAATGAGCTAATGGTTTCCTTAACACTGACTAAAGATCTGGATCTCTGTCTTGCAAGAGATACAAAGTTATAATCCGTGATAATTGACTTCATATCACTCATTATTTCTTTGCATTTATTGAATGACTCTGCCGTTAATTCGGGTTTCAACTTTAGCAAATTAGCACTTAAATAAGCAAAGTCACGTCTATCTTTAGTCGCTTTTATGTGCGTTTGGACCTCTCCGAACAATTGCATATTAAAAGTATTTGCTTGATCGAACCCGACCAATTGCATCTCGGCAAAACTCGACAACCTGTGCAGATAGCGGCCAGCTAACTCAATAGTGAATGCATAGTCATAGCAATACCGATTTAGGAATTCAGCGTGTGACATATCGGTAACTGACAATTGATGTGCATATGCATACCTTTTGAATATTTGGTTAGCATAAGTAGAAGAATCTGTGATTTTCGCTTTATCTACAACACTATCCACAATCTGATTCATCAGAGTCATTCTGCTATGGATCAAACCAATAGCATGCTTAACATCCGTAATCTCTTTTGATAGAGATGTGTTAACATTATCAAATTCGTTTAGATTGCTACGTGCTTGTTGATTTGCTAGAAGCTGACTATAGCCCCGGAAAAATTGATACATCAAACACCACCATCTCTAATTATGTATCCGATAAGTACATTAAAGCACAGTAAAATTGGTTTTTAAAGTTACTTTATCTTAATTTGCAACCAATAGTTAACCATAAAAAAGCCGGCTACGTAGCCGGCCTCTCAGGTTAAAAACAAATATTAATACATGCTAGGCTGAGGCGGGTCAAAATCAGTTGATGCATATTCACTCTCAGGTTCAACCTTCTCCTTTTTAGGTTGCGACGTACTTGTATTGCTAGCTTTTAGTAGGTCAGCAAGATCAGACGAGCTAAGCTGAGATTGGATACTGGCGACTCTTGAGTTTGCCGTTTCATAGTTAGCAATGTTGGTAACAACGTCTGAACCACACACCTTCCATATTGGCTTATCACCTAGATTTGCATGCGTTTCGGGATTTTTGGCAAATGATTTGATTAAAGCAAGTGCTAAGTCCGGCTTTAATTTTGGGGCGTTAGTGACCTTTGAGTACTGTGCAACTTCTTCACTATTATGAAGAGTACAAAGCTTGTTTGAAAAGGCTACGAAGCTAGAGCCAATTTTATCAGCACGATTCAACTTCAGAATGTTATCGACTAACGCCTTAGTATATCGGTCTATTACAGGAGCTGATTTCTCAACCCAATCACTAGGATTTGATGCTACTGCCTTGGACACTTCAAGGGCAGCAAACTCGCCTAATGTTCGATTTAGCTGTGAGAAAAATAGCTCACTTTCGTTACCAACTTTGCCTGAGTGCTCCTTAATTAAGGCAACTTGATTAGGGAGCAGTGGAGAACCGGTAATTAACTTTTTGGCTATAGGCATTACATTATTTGTAATGCTTAAGTAATAGCCTTTTAATTTACTTGAGGCATCCATCCCGACAAGAGATTGTGCTCTTAACATTACTTCAGTCAAATCGAAGTGAACATTCGATTTTAATTCGCCCATATCTAACATTTTCTCATATTGAGCGAACGCGACTTGAGAATAACCTAAAAACTTTGACCATGTACGTGGGGTTGCAAAAGGTTCACCATTCTTGCTCTTTGTTACTGTTGAAAAAAACTCGGGGTTTTGTTCAAAGAACCCCCCGAGATAGGCATCCCCACGTCTATGTGCAGGTCCAGTAGCAGTGTTTGCTCGGTGAACCCAGTCTTCAGCTGTATCAAAGACCATCCAATTTTGACGTCTTGAGGCATTTGCCGATGATGTACTAGAGATGTTTGTGCCATCAAGTTTGCCGAGGTTACCGGTTGAACCAACAAAAGTATTCTCACCAATACTGATTGTTTGGAAACCCTTACGCTCCATCAAAGAAAGACACATATTTTGGATACCTGGAAGCGCATTAGGTAAATCGTCTAGCAACAACATAGCTCCACCAGCTGTCGTAAGGTTTTCAAATGCCAATGGTGGCGCTGACATAGTGTATTTTACACCCTCTAAATCGACTACTACTGGAACTCCACTAACCACTGTCTTTGATGTTTCACCACTTAACTCCAGCGTTACAATAACAAAATCATTTTTAGTGGCTTTAAATTCACCTACTGGGTTTGGAACAAAATTTAAACCCAATTGTTTAGCAGTCCAATCCCCGGCGATCATAAATGATGTGGTTTTACCCACACCGGGTCTACCTGCAGCATGATGAGGTTCTACTTTATAGGAGAAAAATGGTTTATGGAATTCGCGTAAATAGACATCTTCAATCAGTGCATTTCGTTGAATTGCATCTTCTGTAGATGGATTTTCTACATAAAAATTTGCAAGCATATCTTGCTTTAGCATTTCGATAAGCTTTTTGGTACTTACCTGTGGGATCGCTAATTCATTGTTATTATCTAATTTCATAGCGCCCCCTACTGTTCATTAATTGTGATAGTTTTCGATCGTAGCTTTTGTGCAAGATGGTTCTCACCACTCTTATCGCCCCGACTTTCCTGAAGAACTACTGCAACACCGGTTACAGGTTTTCCATTCACTGTTTTTCTCTCAATTAAGGTATCTAGAGCAACGAATGCTGGGTGTTCAATGTTTTTGAAGTTAATGACTTCTAAGACTGTACGTTTACTTCTGGTTAGGGTTTCTAAGGCATCGCATACAGAGGAGTAATCATTCGCATCAACCTGTATATGCAATATGGAAAGCGCATCAAGTGAGGCTACATCTGATGTAACATGATATCCAGTTACTTCAGATACAAAATTCAATGTATCTTTTGGTAATTGAAAACCACAATTTTCATTGTATACAAGCGTTATAGGGGTTGGCGTTCCTTTAAAAAAAGGTACTCCTTTTACCTGTTCATAAGCTTGTGCAAATGGACAGTTCAAATGATCTTCAAAAGAAAACTCAGTGAACATATCTGAAATAAGAAGTTGTTTAGGTAAATGCCCTAAAAACACTCCATCCGAGACTAATTGACTCATATACACCTCTACCATATTGGTACCTGATTAACGTTGTTTTCTGCGCTTTACGCAATTATACTAATCTACTATATGAAAAGTAGATTTACAAGGAGGCGTGATGAGTAAAGAACGGGCTAGCGAGTTCCTAATAGAGTTAAGATCTGTTGGTCATAACATTAACGATACCATCGCAATAGCCAATAACAAGGGCATCCCCAATTGGCAGCGTGCTGAAACGTTTGTTAATGAAGTGGCAAATTGCACAAATCAAAATGACTGCGAATTTTTAATTTCAGACTCAATCGTACCAATTCATGTTCTCCGCGATGAGTTGATTTATTCTCGGCAAGCTAGAAAAGCAGAATCACCTCCCACTCTAGGAGTTTGGCTCCTATCGTCACAAATCAAGTTATCTGCACGATTAAGTTTTATTATGGTTGAGGATAATGTCAATTCGATTAAGCAAAACATACTTTCATCTGGCTACAACCCATTATCAAAAAGATGTGAGTTGAACGATGAATTCGGGATTGAGTACCTTCTATTCAATGACCTATATCGGAATGACGATGATCTCAAAAAAGCCTATATAGAATTTATAGCCGCGATATCCAATGAGCCAGAACAAACATCTCACTTCAAACTAATACAGAAATTTACTCAATCTTTAGCAGAACCCAATTCAATTAGAGTGTTCGGCAAATCAGTTTTGGACTATCTAGGAGATGCTGGCCACGAAAGAACGGCCAGCCTACTCTTCTCTGAGATAATAGACAGAGAGACTGAGATAATTAGCAAATCTGTCAATAAAGATAATATTGAAGAATATACACAATCAATCAATAACAGCTTGTAGGGGTTAATCATGAGCACACAAAATACACTTAACTCACAGCCTAAATTGCAAGGTGTCCTAAATAAATATAGATCCGTCTTAACGGCTTCAGATCAATACGGACTTCCCTCATTTGGGCTGCTTTCACTTCTAGCAGAAAAAACACCTATGTTTGTTTATGACCATCCGGAAGTTACTGCCCAATGTTCTACTGCCTTCGCTTGCCAAGCTGGAGTGTTTATACATGCCAATACGTTTATTAACTTACTGTCTGCCGACTCAGAAGCAAAATTACAAGGTAAGAATAGTGACGGTGTAATCTTTATGTTGACTCATGAATTGGACCACATCTGCAGAGATCATTTTTCTAGGTGCCTTCAGTACAATCCTGAAATATCAAATATCGCACAAGATATTCGGATAAATATGGACAAAATAAGAGACCTAAAATTGGAGCCTGGTACATATCTTCGTGACGAGCTCGGAGGTTGGGGTTTAACAGATGAAGAAGCTGCTAAGTTTGGGTATTTCCCTGAAGAATTAATATGTGCAATGTTGACAGATGAAGCAAACAAGCAGAATGCCCAGCCAAAACCTGATAATAGCCAACCCCAAAATGGTCAACCTGATAGTGGCCAGCCTGATAATAGCCAACCTCAAAGTGGCCAGCCTCAAAGTG
>TARA_R110002033_G_scaffold1117_12_pt1 | contig 116231 bp, 93 predicted proteins | sample TARA_R110002033 | Tara Oceans TARA_R110002033 (sample SAMEA4397051) | marine metagenome | biome: Polar Biome; feature: [SRF] surface water layer (ENVO:00010504); material: water (ENVO:00002006), including particulate matter (ENVO:01000060) such as... | depth 5 m | reverse complement strand
GTGTATACTCCTTATAAAAATAAATGGCAAGAGCAATTTGATGTTGACCAAGATTTAAAAATTCATTACACAAGTCAGTACTTATCAAACCTGATATCCAATTCTCGTTTACCTAATTTATCACTTAGTGATATTGGTTTTAAGAAATCGGATATTAAGATTCCCGATTATGATGTAACCCCTACGTTAATTGATAATTATGAGGATACCCGCAATTTTCCAGCCAAGGAAAATGGTACCTCACATTTAGGTCCTCATTTACGTTTTGGAACCGTATCTGTTCGTAAAATGATGAAAAAAGCAATAGCAGAGAACAATAAGGTTTTTTGGAGCGAATTAATATGGCGAGAGTTTTTCATGACCATCTTATATCATTTTCCACATACTGTAGACAATGCTTTTAGAGCTAAATATGATCGCATTGAGTGGCGTAATAATGAGGCTGAATTTGAAAAATGGAAAAAAGGTGAAACAGGCTATCTTCTAGTAGATGCCGGCATGCGACAATTAAATGCAACGGGATACATGCATAATCGTGTACGTATGTTAGTTGCAAGTTTTCTTTGCAAACACCTTTTAATTGATTGGCGATGGGGAGAAACTTATTTTGCCGAAAAATTATTGGATTATGAAATGAGTTCTAATGTTGGAAATTGGCAATGGGCAGCCGGAAGCGGCGTTGATGCAGCCCCATATTTTAGAATTTTCAATCCAATGACTCAAGTTGATAAATTTGATAAGGATAAAAAATATATTAAAACTTGGATTTTAGAATACGGCACTGACGACTATCCAGAAAAAATGGTAGACCATAAAATGGCTAGAGAACGGTGTTTAGAAACCTATAAAGATGCGGTAAGTTAATTTTACTTAGATAATTGACGCTCTAGTTCTTTTTGGTTTACTACTCTCCTCTTAAGCATATTTACATATTGTAAAGCCTCTTTGGTTTCGTAATCTGTATATGCTCTAGATGCAAATTCTATAGCCTTAGTTAGATTCCCGTTAATTTCATTGCTAATAGCCATGTTATAATTTGCTCTACCAGCTATTTTAGCTTTGCTATTATTTAATTCTGAATTCCATAAATCTGCTGCGCCATCCCAGTCACCTGCTTGTGCTCTTCTTTTTGCAATTTCAAAATTATCACTGCCCTTAACAAAATAGTCCCTAGCGATACGTATTTTTTCCGGTCTAGTAAAAAGGGCATAGTTCGCCCCTAACTTAGAGCTAGTGCTTAAAACAGCTTCTTTTCTACCAACGACCGCTTCTAATGCCTTAACAGGGTTTATACCTTCACCCATAGAAAATAACCTATCGTTAGAAACATACTCATCAACAATAATTCTGTTTAAAGGATCATATATTCTCCATCCATTTTTAATCGTCGTGTTCAATTTTATTCTATGCCCAGGCACGTTAGCCTTAATTCCTAAATTATTAGGAATATTAACCATTGTCATTTCATAGTCAGCAGCAGTATCCGTATCATAAAACTCAAGGGAAAAAATAACATCAACGCCATTTTCCTTGCACAAACGATCAACAATTTCCCATGAAAGTTCTGCTGGAAAAACACTTAATCCTTTAGCTACATCTTTTTGGTTATCAATAATTTTCACAGCATCAAATTGGTTACCGCGTTCAAGTTCATACTTAAGACCCGAAATAGCATTCTTCGCTCCCTCTTTATCCAAATTAAGTCCTTCTAAAGATAAAATCTTATCGATATCATCTAACACTTTATTCTTTTCTGAAGCACTACTTCGGTTGATAACACCCACATTTACAACATCATTGGGAATAGATATTTGAGCTGGCTGTGTAATACCCATAGTCATTCTATTAGTTGAACTACAGGCTACCATTGAAAAAAATATAGCTGTCACGGATAATTTAAACACTAAATTTTTCATAATTCTAAATTTTTAAAACGAGGTAATTTGATAATTAACGAAAAATGCGTCATTAAATTATATAATATGTATGTGAATGCTGCTTAAATAAGCATATCTAAAATATAGAAGTATAATATTATTAAACTCTTATATCATGAAATATGGTAATGAAATAGCAAATTAAAACCATGAATTTAAATTGGTATATTTACTTAGAACTTGTAATAACCAATACCAAACTAAAATGAAAAAAACGTTTTTAATGGCGCTATGCTTATGCATGAGTGCATCTGTTTTTTCTCAGAAAATGAGTAAGGACAAAAACCAACTTATTTCTTCTATAGAAAAACACAAAGAAGAACTTATTAAAATAAGTGATTCTATTTGGGCACTTGCCGAAACTGCATTTGACGAAACCGAATCTTCTAGAATTTTGGCTGATTACGCAGAAAAGAACGGTTTAACCGTAACTAGAGGCGTTGCAGATATACCAACTGCATTTACCGCTACTTATGGCTCTGGAAGTCCTGTAATAAGTATTCTAGGTGAATTTGATGCACTACCTGGTATATCGCAAAAAACATCTCCTGTTAAAGAGCCATTTAAAGAAGGTGCTGCAGGTCATGGTTGTGGACATAACATGTTTGGTACAGCAAGTCTTGGATCTGCCATTGCCATAAAAGAATTAATGGATGCCGGTAAAATTAAAGGAACAGTAAAGTTCTTAGGTACACCTGCTGAAGAAAAATATTTTGCTAAAGTATGGATGGTAAAAGCTGGACTTTGGGATGATGTTGATGTAAATGTTAGCTGGCACCCGTCTGCAGGTATAGAAGCAGATGTTCAAAGTGGTTTATCATTAATTGATTTCGTGGTAGAATTTTATGGTCAAGCGGCACATGCATCTATGGATCCATGGAACGGTCGTAGTGCATCAGATGCTTTAGAATTATACACTACAGGCATCAACTACTACAGAGAACACATCTTACCAACTTCAAGAATACACTACCATATACAAGATGGTGGGCAAGTTGTTAATGTTGTACCAGATTATGCAAAACTTTGGGTTCGTGTTAGAGATCCTAAAAGATCAAAGATGTTACCAACATACGAGCGAGTAAAAGCAATGGCAGAAGGTGCCGCTATTATGGCAAATGTCGATTACAAAATCTCATTGGTTTCTGGTATATATGAAACTTTGGTAAACCGTTCTGGTGGAGAAATTATGCAGAACAACCTTGAGTTATTGGGACCAATCACCTATACTGAAGAGGAAACAGTTTTTGGTAAGGCTATTCAAAAAGCTACCGGTAAGCCTGAAGTTGGTTTAGATGGAACTGTTCACCCTTTAAAGGAAACAGAAGAAAATCCAGGTGGCGGTTCTACTGATGTAGGAGATGTAAGCTGGAATGTTCCTAACATAAACTTAGGTGTTTCAGTTGCACCTACAGGTACACCTTGGCATTCTTGGGCAGTTGTTGCTTGTGGCGGTATGTCTATAGGGCATAAAGGTATGATTCACGCATCAAAAGCAATGGGTATGACGATGTTAGATTTATTTCAAAATCCAAAATTGGTTACCAAAGTTAAAGAAGAATTTAAAACACGTAAGGGTGATGAAGTCTATGAGCCAATGATCGATGGTCCACCACCATTAGATGGTGAATAACTTACAATTAAAAAGAAGCTATCTTAACAGATAGCTTCTTTCATTTTTAAGTAACTTGAACACTTAAACTTATACCGTTTCAATGAAAAAAATTATCGTTTTACTTCTTTTTATTTCAGGACCGTTTTTGTCTGCGCAATCTTTCGATTTTCAATACGACCATTATTCGGTCATAGTTAAAGACTTAGACAAGGTTGGTGCTTTTTACAAAGACATTTTAAATTTAAAAGAAATTCCGCATCCCTCTGCACCTTCTGGTTTTAAGTGGTTTGTTATTCAAGGAAATTCACAATTACATTTAATAGGAAAAGATAGTGTAGCCATGAAACATAGTAAAAGCGTACACTTATGTTTAGCTACACAAAAATTAGATGAACTAATTTCTTCGTTAGAAGAAAAAAAGATAACCTATTGGGACTGGCCAGGCAAAGAAAATTCAGTAACTCTGAGAGCTGACGGAGTCCGTCAGATTTACTTAAAAGACCCTGAAAACAATTGGGTTGAAATTAACAATGCAGTCCATTAAACCATCACCTAGTTCAGTAATCATATGAAAAGTATCATAAAAAATGTTTTTCAGTTAGGTTTCCCCTGGCAAACTCAAGATCCATTTTTATTCTGTGTATATCATTTAGATAAATATCCTAAAGGAAATGGAGAATTAGGTCCTGATGATTCTTTAGAAGGAAGAAATTTGGGAAATGATTTTACTATAAAAGATGGTTATAGAATGTACCATGGTACAACTATACCAGGATTTCCTGCACACCCACATCGTGGATTCGAAACTATCACTGTAGTAAACAAAGGATTCTGTGACCATTCAGATTCATTAGGTGCAGCAGGTCGTTTTGGAGAAGGAGATGTACAATGGATGACCGCTGGTAGCGGTGTTCAACATTCCGAAATGTTTCCACTAGTACATACCGATAAAGAAAATACGCTAGAGCTTTTTCAAATATGGCTTAATCTACCTAGAAAAAGTAAATTCGTGGACCCACATTTTAAAATGTTATGGCATGAAGATATTCCAATAATTAAGTATGAAAATGGAACTATTAAAGTTATTGCAGGTAGCTTCAATTCAACACAGGCACCAAGTCCAGCACCCGATTCATGGGCAGCTGATGATGAAAACGATGTTGCTATTTGGAACATAAAAATTAACGCAACCGGCACTATTAATTTACCAAAAGCTCAAAAAAACACTATACGAACAATTTATTTTTATGAGGGAGAAACCATAGAAATTGCTGGTGAGTCAATACAGCCAAATCATGGAATTGAAGTTGATTCAACAAATGAGATCACTCTAAAAGCTATAGGCTCTAATGCTCATCTTTTAGTTCTACAAGGAAAACCAATAAATGAACCTGTAGCTAAATATGGACCTTTCGTTATGAATACGGATGAGGAATTACAAAAGGCCATGGAAGAATTTAGATTGACACAATTTGGTGGATGGCCGTGGCGATACCCAGACCAAACACATGAAAACGAACGAGGTAGATTTGCTAAATATCCCGACGGAACAATAGTAGAAAAATAGTTTCAAAATAGAACTTAAATAAAAACTTAAATCCTTGTAATTTTAGCACCTATGGCACGTAGTCTTTCGTCTATATTCTCGTACCCACGATCTATCTGTTCAATATTATGAATAGTAGAAGTCCCTTTCGCCGATAAAGCAGCAATTAATAATGAAACACCTGCTCTAATATCTGGTGATGTCATTGTAGTAGCTTTTAGAGTAGACTGAAAATCATGACCAATTACCGTAGCTCTGTGCGGGTCGCACAAAATTACTTTTGCTCCCATGTCCAACAACTTATCTACAAAGAATAAGCGGCTTTCAAACATCTTTTGATGAATTAGAACTTCTCCCCTAGATTGTGTTGCCACTACTAAAATAATACTCAATAAATCAGGAGTTAATCCTGGCCAAGGAGCATCTGCAATGGTCAAAATAGAACCATCTATATAATTTTGTATTTCGTATCCGTCTTTGTGAGCAGGAATATAAATATCATCACCTTTTCTTTCTAATGTGATACCTAACTTGCCGAACACTGTTGGTATTTGACCCAAGTCATCCCAACTAACGTCTTTAATCGTCAATTCACTTTTGGTCATTGCAGCTAAACCTATCCAGCTACCAATTTCAATCATATCAGGTAACATACGGTGATCCGTACCACCTAATTTATCTACACCATCAATAACTAAAAGATTAGAACCAACCCCAGAAATTTTGGCGCCCATTCTATTCAACATTTTACATAACTGTTGTAAATAAGGCTCGCATGCAGCATTGTATATTGTTGTCTGACCTTCCGCTAATACAGCCGCCATAACTATGTTGGCAGTCCCTGTTACAGAAGCCTCATCTAACAACATATAAGTACCTTTTAGCTTATCTGCCTCTACACCATAGAAATACTCTTCTCTGTTGTAACGAAATTTAGCACCAAGTTTTATAAAGCCTTCAAAATGAGTATCTAAACGTCTACGACCAATTTTATCTCCACCTGGCTTAGGTATATATCCTTTGCCAAAACGTGCCAATAAAGGTCCTACAAGCATAATTGAGCCCCGCAGACCTCTACCATCTTGTTTAAATTGATCAGACTGTAGATAATCTAAATTTATATCGTCTGCCTTAAATGTATATGAACCCTTACCTTTTTTCTGGATTTTTACGCCTAAATCCTCTAAAAGAGCTATAAGCTTATTTACATCAACAATATCAGGAATATTATTGATGGTTACCTTTTCGTCTGTAAGTAGTACTGCGCAAAGTATTTGAAGTGCTTCGTTCTTTGCTCCTTGAGGGGTTATTTCACCAGATAACTGATGCCCTCCTTCAATTTTGAATGTCCCCATCTAGAGAAGTGGAAATTTAATAGCGTTTTTTACCGCGGTTATTATTATTTCTTTGATTTTTCTTGTTCGAGTTCGAGTTTGACCTCGGAGTTTTAGCAACTCTATTTTTAAGGAACTGACCACTATCCGTCAAACTTTCTCCTTCTGCGGCTAAATCTATACGGCCATCACTCAATTCAAACAAATGCTTGAAAATTGCTGTATCATCTACAACATCTTTATTCCAATTTAAATAGCATTTCTTCATGTGGTTAGCAATAGCATACTCTAGCCCAGAGCGCTTATCACCTTTCTCCCACTCTACAGCCACATCTATCATACGTTTTATGTTATTACCATAAAATCTGTATTTTGGAAAATTCTGTGGGTATTCTAAAGCTTCTGGTCTTTGTCTTAATACCTCTTTTGAGGTAATTGGAAAAGGAGAATCTACATCCAACTTAAAATCGGACATAATAAACAACTGATCCCAAAGTTTATGTTGAAAATCTGGCACATCACGTAAATGAGGCTGTAAGTTCCCCATAACGCTAATAATGGCCTGCGCTACTTTATTCCTTTCTTCACGGTCTTCAATTGATACTGCATGGTTAACCATTTTTTGAAAATGACGACCATATTCAGGAATAATCAAATGCTCACGCTCCGTATTATATTCTAGGTTTTCTACTAATTGCAAATTGAAAATTTTAGCTTAATGTGTTTGAGAAGTATTCTTATAACGATGCCAAATTAATAAAATTATAGATGAAAAGCTATTTTACAAGGAGATAACGCCCTCTATAGCCCCTACTTCTTTATATTTTGCAATCACCTCGTCCGGACTGGCTAAATCTACTCTAATAGAAACACTGGTATATTTACCGTTCTTAGATTTCTTCAAGTCAATAACCGCACCCATATTATCAAATATGGTATTTATACGATCTATTTTAACTGTTTCTGTCTCTACAATAAATTTATATAAGTAGTTAGAAGGCCAATTTGACGTTTCTGTTAATTGCTCCTTTAATTTTTTATAAAATTCAACTGGGTTATTTTCGTCCATAACTAGTGTTTTATGCAAAGATAAGTGTAATGTACCAGTTTTTTAATACTCTTGGTTTATGTACTTTTGTATTCATAAATTTTGAGTTTGAAAAGTAAAAGAGTTGTTGTCACAGGAGGTCCAGGAACCGGTAAAACAGTATTAATATCATCACTTGAAGAAAATGGATACTATTGTTTTCATGAAGTAATACGAACAATGACATTAGATGCATTAGGCGATGTAGCATTAGATGATCAATTAGTAAACCCTATTGACTTTGTCAAGGATGCAAAAAGTTTCAATGATGAATTAATCAATGCTCGTTTACAACATTTCATTAATGGTCAAAACATAGATAAAGATCATTTATTCTATGACCGTGGGTTACCAGATGTAATAGCCTATATGGATTATTTTGGCCAGCCTAAGGAGCAGCGGTACACTGAATTATGTGTTGAACATAGATATGATGAAGTGTTGATCTTACCACCTTGGAAAGAGATTTATGTACAGGATAATGAACGAATGGAAAATTTTGAACAAGCTTGCGGAATACATGATGCCCTTGAAAAAACATACATAGATCTTGGATATTCCCCTATAGAAGTTCCATTTGGCACTATAGAAAACCGCATGCAATTTGTAGTAGATTTTATAAACAAAACGGGTGAATAACACACCAAACGAAATTTTATTTAAATATTGGGGCTTTGACAGTTTTAGAGGCTCTCAAGAAGAAATCATCAATGCCATATCCAATGGTCAAGATGTACTAGGTTTATTGCCCACTGGCGGCGGTAAATCTATATGTTTTCAAATACCCGCTTTACTAAAAGATGGTATTTGTATTGTTATATCTCCCCTAGTAGCGCTAATTGAAAACCAAGTAGACAACCTTCAAAAACTTGGCATTAAAGCCATAGGTCCAAAAGGCGGACTTAAATTTAATGAAGTAGACAAGTTATTGGACAATTGCATTTATGGCAATTATAAATTTCTCTATTTATCTCCAGAACGTCTGCAACAAGAATTAGTTCAAGAACGCATAAAGGCTATGAACGTTTCTATGTTCGTTATAGACGAAGCACATTGTATTTCTCAATGGGGTCACGATTTTAGACCTGCATACTTAAGTTGTTCCATATTAAGAGAACTACACCCTACTCCGCCAGTTGTGGCATTGACCGCTACAGCAACCAAAAGAGTTAGTGAAGACATTATTACATCATTAGACCTTAATTATCCTTTAATAATTAAGGATTCATTTTTTAGAAAAAATATTGGTTTTGCAGTATTACTTACAGAAGATAAAAATGGTCATTTAAAGAAGTATTGTCAGCAAATAAAACATAGCGCTATTGTCTATGTTAGAAGCAGAAGAAAAGCTGAAGAATTATCAGGATTTTTAGTTAAGAATAATGTGAAGGCAACATTCTACCATGGAGGCGTTGATCAAAAAATGAAAACGGAACGCCTAAATCTATGGCTAGAGGATAAAGTAAAAGTAATGGTTGCCACCAATGCTTTTGGTATGGGTATAGACAAACCAGATGTTGAACTGGTAGTTCATTATCAAATACCCGATAGTTTAGAAAATTATTTTCAAGAGGCAGGCAGAGCTGGTAGAAACGGTGCATTGGCAAAAGCCATATTATTAACCAATACCACAGACAAGGTTTTGGTCAAGAAACAATTCATAGAAATTTTACCGGATGTTGCCTATGTAAAAATGATTTACAGAAAACTAAATACATTTTTTCAGATTGGATATGGAGAATACACAGAAGCAAAATTTCATCTTAATTTCAATGAATTCTGCAGTATTTACAAGTTGAATACTTTTTTGACCTATAATGCATTACAACTCTTAGATAGAAACTCGGTCATTTCTCTTTCAGAAAATTTTTCAAAAAAAATAACTATAAAATTTATTTCCGATAAAGATTCTCTCTACAGGTATATTGACCAAAATTCTAAATTAGCAGACTTTATAAAAGTGATATTGCGCACCTATGGTGGCCTCTTTGAATTTGATACTCCAATTAACACTTACTTATTAGCTAAAAAAACATCACTATCAGAATCAATAATTCATCATAATTTTGAACAACTTGCAAAAGATGAAATTATAGAATACAATAGTGTTTCAAGTGATTTAGAACTTTTATTCTTAGTACCAAGAGATGACGATAGAACAATAAATATGTTCGCAAGAAATATTGATGAACAAAATCAACTTAAAGTCGAGAAAGTTTCTACAATGTTGAGTTACATAGAAAACAATACTACATGCAGAAGTATTCAGCTATTACATTACTTTGGAGAAGTACAAGAAAAAGAATGTGGTATTTGTGATGTATGTATCAACCAAAAGCTTGGTAATACTGACATTGTTCACAGCAAAATAAAAATCCTTCAAATCTTAAAAGAAAAAAAAGCAAGTTCAAGAGAACTTCAAGCGCTCCTAAACACCAGTCAAAAAATAGTAATTACTGCACTGCAAGAACTCTTAGAAGAAAATTACATAACATTAAACGCTATAAACGAATACCAATTATTATAATATGGAAGCATTGAGAATTGTATTTATGGGAACTCCGGATTTTGCAGTAGGCATTTTAGATATGCTTGTAAAAAAGGAATATAATATAGTTGGTGTAATTACCGCACCAGATAGACCTGCAGGTAGAGGTAGAAAACTTAATGAGTCTGCTGTAAAAAAGTATGCTGTAGAAAATAATCTTACAGTTTTACAACCTACCAACTTAAAAGATGAGGATTTTCTAGAGACTTTAAAATCTTTAAACGCCAATTTACAAATAGTGGTAGCATTTAGAATGTTACCAAAAGTAGTTTGGAACATGCCTCAATACGGCACATTTAATTTACACGCTTCATTATTACCGCAGTATCGTGGTGCAGCTCCTATTAATTGGGCAATCATTAATGGTGAGACAAAAACTGGAGTTACAACATTCTTTATAGACGAAAAAATAGATACGGGTGCCATAATTATGCAAGATGAAGCACCTATTAATCTTACTGATAATGTAGAAGATTTACATGATAGGTTAATGCTCTTAGGTGCAGAAACTGTGGTTAAAACAGTAGAACGTATTAAAGAGGGTAATTTTGAAACTACAAAACAATCAGATTCTGACAATTTAAAGGATGCGCACAAAATATTTAAAGAAACATGTGAAATAGATTGGTGTATGCCAATAGACAAAATCTATAATTTTATTAGAGGTTTAAGTCCATACCCAGCCGCTTGGACAACGTTGAACAATGCAGATCAAACTGTAATTACAAAAATCTACAAAGCAAGCATGCAAAAAGAAGAACATAACTTACCAGCGGGTGAACTTGTTTTTAATAAAAAAGAAATGAAAGTTGCAGTGCATAAAGGCTATATAAACCTAGAGGAAATTCAACTTCAAGGAAAAAAAAGAATGCAGGTTAGAGACGTTCTTAATGGTCTAAATTTGGAAAAAAACGCTAAAATGGGGTGAGACCCCGTGGTTGTTGGGCTGCGAGAAACGTAAAAAAAAACCTACTTTATCAACAAACACGCTGAGTTATCAACAAAATAAGGGATTTCCCCCCATTTTACTTGTGTTGCTCAGAAATCCATATAAATTTGTTAGTAGGTATAAATTATTTAATCACAATTAATTATCACATTATGAACAAAACAGAATTGATCGATGCAATGGCAGCAGACGCTGGCATCACAAAAGCTGCGGCTAAAAAGTCATTGGAATCTTTCTTGGGAAATGTTGAAAATTCTCTTAAAAAAGGAGATAGAATTTCTTTAGTAGGTTTCGGTTCTTGGTCCGTGTCTAAAAGAAATGCAAGAGAAGGTAGAAATCCATCAACTGGAAAAACTATCCAAATCGCTGCTAAAAATGTAGTAAAGTTTAAAGCAGGTGCTGATTTAGGTAAAGCTGTAAACTAATTTTACACTGATAAATTTATTAAAAGCGCCTTTATTGGCGCTTTTTTTATTTCTATGTTTTTGCAATTAAGAGGATTTGTCTTACATTAGGTATATATACTTAAACTAGTTATGATTGCTTTAAAGCCAACTAAAGGAAAATTACTCATTGCCGAACCTTCGTTAACAGGAGATGTTTCTTTTAATAGATCTGTTGTATTGTTGGCTGAACATAGCAATGAAGGCTCTGTAGGTTTTATTTTAAATAAGCCATTAGAATATCAAATAAACGAGTTGGTAACTGAAATTGAAATTCCTTTTCAAGTATATAATGGCGGTCCTGTAGAGCAAGACAACTTATATTTTATACATAAAGTACCACACTTAATTGATAATAGCGTCGAAATTTCTGATGGTATCTATTGGGGCGGTAATTTTGAAACTACCGTAGAGCTTATTAATAAGGAAATTATTTCTGAAGATGACATACGTTTTTTCTTAGGTTACTCTGGCTGGTCATCGTTTCAATTAGATGAAGAGCTTACATCAAAATCATGGATTGTTGTAGAAAATGAGCACGAAAGTAGGATCATCCAAAAAGCGGCACAAGCTATTTGGAAAGAAAATATGATTCAATTAGGAGGAAACTATTTACTATGGTCCAATGCGCCTGAAAACCCTAGCTTAAACTAAACGCTTTTACTTACGGACATTCTAGCCGCTGCATTCAACTTACCAATTAAACTTTTAGCAGTTGTATTCACAAAATCCTTTTTTCTATATTTCGTAATAGAAACTAAGCCGTTGACATTATTGGCTATAAATAATTCATCTGCTTTTTGAAGTTCAAATGGAGATAAACTTTCTTCAAGAAATTCAACTTCATTAAATTTTGAAACAATATCTATTATTTTTTTCCTGATGACACTATTTACACAACCATCAGTTATTGGCGGAGTTTTTACCTGATTACCTTTTACAATAAAAACATTGCCATTTAGAGCCTCTATAACTTGTTTTCTTTCATTAAGCAACAAACAGTCTTGATAATCATTTTCTTGGGCGTAGATTGATCCTACTACGTTCAGGATTTTATTATTTGTATCTAAATTAGAAAGCATGCTAGAGTTTTTATAGAAATCTTTAAATAACTCTACTTCGTACGCTTTATCATCTAAAACAAAAAAAGGATTAATTAACGTAGTACTGGTTATGAAATAGGAAATACTATTATCGGATTTCGAGAAATTATTATCGCAAGTATTTCTATATACAGTGAATTTTATTTGCTTGGTTTCTCTTAATCCATCTTCAGAGATTAATTTCAAAATTTCTTCTTCCATAAATTCCATTGTGAAATTCATAGGAATCTCCATTCTTAGAATTCTCATAGAAGACATTAATCGTAGATAGTGATCTTCTAAAAATATAACATCACCGTTAATAACACGTAATTCTTCAAAAACAGCATCACCTAACTGTACTCCCCTATTATTTTCATTTAAAAAATCAGTATTCTTATGAAGAAGTTCACCATTAAAATTGAACATAAAAAAAGCCTTAAAAAATTAAGGCTCAAAGATACTGTAAATAAGGGTATTTCTAGGATGAACCCAAAACCTGTTTTAAATCTGACACTTGGTTGGTCCAAAGCATTTTAGACTCATCTATTTCATCATCTTCAGCAAAGTCCGTTATAAACAATGAAACATCTTTAGTTATTTCATCAACAATTATCTTCATCTCAAAGAAGCTGTCATCATCAGCTTCTTCCCAAGCAAAACGTACAAATTCATCCGTTTTCCTCTTTAATAATTTAGCTTCTTCTTCAGCTCCGTCCCAAATAAATGTAAACATTTCACCTCTAGAATTAACATTATCCGCAAACCATTCTGACAGTCCAGATGGGGTTGCCAAATATTGATACAACATTTGTGGTGAAGACTGAATTACAAACTCTATTTCAAATTTTATTTTATCGCTCATGTGCATGCTACTTAATTACGGGCAATATATATATTTCTAAATGATAAAAAAATAAATGATCAGTATTATTTTTTTCATCAAGTTTTGTTGAAGAACAAATAAATTACCACTATATTTGCAGCCGTTTAAAAATAATATGGCGAGGTAGCTCAGTTGGTTAGAGCGTCGGATTCATAACCCGGAGGTCGGGGGATCGTGCCCCCCTCTCGCTACCAGTAAATACAAGGGTTTCAATAGATTGAAGCCCTTTTTTTATTCCTAAAAAATAGACTGGGTACAACATAGGTACAACATATTGATTTTAGAAAAAGTTCATACGAAATGATATCCATTGATTGTATTTGATATTCTAAGCGTAGAAATTTGAATACTAAAATTTTAGGGACGTTGATTTTTTTTGGCTTATATCTCCATAATTAAACCAAAAGCAATTTTCTAAATCAGCGTTTTACATTCTATTTTTTCTTTAGCATCTTCTTTTTCATTGTTAATAACTCTGAAATTCAGCAAAATATCAACAATAACCTCAATTATAAATAATGTCATTTGTTATCAAAATAAACCAAAGAAAATTATAGGTTTACTTTGTTCATAAAATTTAATTCCAATTGATCTAATAAGCTGTTTATCAAATATTTGTGAACAACTTATAAAACTTATCCCCTCTTCGAACAGTCTCATTTTATACTTTTATTACCACACTCCCATAAGGGAAAGCAAAAGCGCTTTTGTTCATTTTATAAACATTAAAATCATAAAAATGGACACTATTTTATTACTGGAACGATTGGATCGTTTAGAACAACTTCTGATAGGGAACAAAGAGGTTTTGACCTTTGATGAAACCTGTGACTATACCGGAATTTCTAGAAGCTACCTTTATAAACTAACAGCTTCAGGAAAGATTCCACATTCAAAACCCAATGGCAAGATGCTCTTTTTTGAAAAAAAAGAAGCTTGTGGAGTGGTTGCTCCAAAACAATCGGGAGCCACAACAGGATATAAAAACCAAACCATTGGTACATACCATGCGCCACAAAAGCCATAGCTAACATTTTCATATTACTACAAACTAATTACCACCTAATAAACTTGGGTGATAAAAACAATCCTTATGAAACAGATACCTTATATAAGGGTAGGCACGTCCTATTATAAACATGTCAAAGCCCCTACCATTGCAGGCCACTTTAACGAAATCTTGGTACACTGGAATATGGAGACCATTAAACAAGACCACGGCAAAGATCATTTAAGTAAAATTTCTAAATATGATGGATTTACATGTATTCCAAGTCATCAAAATTTTAAACAGGAATATTTGGGTTTTTACAATATTTATTCCCCTTTAAGTAAAAAACCTAAAGAAGGAGACGTAGAACTGTCCCTAAAATTCGTCAAGCATATTTTCGGAAAACACTACGAACTGGGATTGGACTACCTCCAATTATTATATCTAAAACCCATACAGGTACTCCCCATCCTCTGCTTAGTCTCTAAGGAACGTTCTACCGGAAAGAGTACCTTTTTAAAATGGCTCAAAGAAATCTTTGAGAACAACCTGACCTACCTGACCAATGACAGTTTTAGCAGCCAGTTCAATGCAGATTGGGCAAACAAACTCCTGATCTGCATAGATGAAGTCCTGTTCAATAAGGAAGAGCTTACGGAGCGCATCAAATATCTTAGTACCACCAATATCAATAAATTGGAAGCCAAGGGCAAGGATAAACGTGAAGTTGAGTTCTTCGGCAAGTTTATCCTTTGCAGCAACAATGAAGATAACTTTATCAAAATTGATGCCAATGAAACTCGGTTTTGGGTGATAAAAGTTCCTATACCGGAAGAGGAACAAACAGACTACCTAGAGAAACTGATTGAAGAGATTCCAGCTTTCCTTTACTACCTAGCAAATCGAAAAACACATTCAAAACATTTGACCCGTATGTGGTTTACTGCGCACCAAATTAGAACTAATGCATTAATAAAATTGGTCCAAAACAATCGTAACCGGGTAGAAAAAGAACTGGCCAGTGTTCTAATGGGGGTCATTGAAAAATTTGATTTGGAAGCTGTAGATCTCTGTCCGATGGATGCACTGTTGGCACTGAATAGAACCCGGGTAAAAACGGATTTGACCCAACTACGAAGGCTGCTGAAAAATGATTGGAGATTAAGCAACAAAGACAACTCGAATAGTTACCGAAAATTTGTGATTTGGACGGATGGCGATATCAACCTAATCGATGCGAAAGGTCGCTATTTTACCGTTGAAAAATCATTTTTGACCCAAAACTTCGATGATTTGATGACAGGGTGATGAAACCGCTGTATTTGGTGGACTAAAGCTGTCATCATTCTATCATCCTTTTGTCATCAAAAAATATAATGATGACAGGATAATACCATAAAAAACCGAGTATGATGAAATGATGACACCTTGATGACTGAACAAACGTAATGTTTATAATGCCTAAGAGCGGAAATCATCAAAAAAACAAAAATAGACCTAAAAATAAATTGGCTTATGAAAGAAAAAATAAATTGTGAAACAGCCCGTAATTTTTCAGTGGAAAAAGCATTGGAAAAATTAGGGCACTTTCCCAAAAGGACAGCGGAAAAAGAAGCTTGGTTTCTAAGTCCTTTCAGGTCAGAAACCCAAGCCTCTTTTAAAATCTCCAGAACCAAGAACCGATGGTACGACCATGGCGAAGGTGTTGGCGGCAACGTGATAGACCTTGTATGTCTGATTTTAAAATGTTCCATAGGTGAAGCCCTGGAATTTTTAAGCGATGGTATTGCAAAAAACATAGTAAGTCCACAGCAGCCTTTTAGGGATAAAAACACAGGACTTGGCATGGTTAAGGTTCTTGACATCACGCACCCTGCCCTTGTTCAATATCTGGTTTCGCGGGGTATTTCATTAAACACTGCCAAGACCTTTTGTAAAGAGGTGTGGTACCAGTATGAGGAAAACATTTTTTTTGCAATTGGCCTAAAGAACCATCTAGGCGGTTGGGAACTGCGGAACAAATTTTTTAAAAACAGTAGCAGCCCAAAATCCTATACCTATCTCCAAAACAATCACAAACAACTCATCATTCTGGAAGGGATGTTCGATTTGTTATCATTGGCCACTTTAAATGATGCTCTAATAAAGGCTTCTGACATTATTGTTTTGAACTCTTTAGCCTTTATTAAAGGCATTGAACCTTATTTAAAAAACTATAAATCTGCCTTTGTTTATCTCGATAACGACAAGGCTGGAAGACAGGCTACCAAGTATCTGATGGTGCACCATAGGCATGTCATGAATAAAAGCCATATCTACAGAAACCATAATGATTTAAACGAAATGTTGTGCCATGAAAGCGGATGATTTTAATTCCAAACCAAAAAATCATAAGGAACGATCTGTAAAGATTCCTACCGAAGAAGTGAACCGATCGGATAGTATAGAATTAGATTTGGAAGGGAATGGATCGGAAAACGAAATTATCGTGAGTAGGAATTCGAGATGTGTGTCTGTGGACACATTCTCGTTTGCTCCCGAAGGTCGCAAAGAAAAAAAAGGAGTTTTTAAGGGGAAAGGTGATCTCGTTAAGTTTCGATGTACCGTTTATGAAAAGAAGCTGTTGAACATCAATGCTAAACGGAGCGGATTGAGTTTGAGTGAATATATCCGGAGAAGCTTATTTGAACAGGAGATTACGGAACGTTTTTCCGAGGAACATATTGAGATATATAAAATGCTTATCAAGTACCATAACAATTTTAAGTCCATTGGGAATATGTACAAAAAGCGAAATCCTAAGCTAACCCAAGAAGTTTATGCCCTGGCGAATGAAATCAAAGCCCATCTTAAAAAATTTCAATAATGATAGGAAAAGGAAAAAGCATATCACATACCAGGGCTTCCATGTCCTACGGCTGGAACCAGGAAAAGAATGCGGAGATCGTACTCAAGGAAATTCTACATGGCGATTCACCTGCAGAAATCACCAAAGAGTTTAAAATGCTCCAGGACCAAAATCACCATTGTACAAAAAACACTTTATCCTTTGTCATTAGTCCAACGATTGAAGATGGTAAGCGATTGGATAAAAGTAAGCTACAAGCTATTACAAAACACTTCATGCATGAAATGAATCTAGGAGAACGACAGGCCATAGCCTTTGTACATCAGGACAAAGAACATAAACACATTCACTTATATGTCAATCGTATTGATTTTAAAGGGGTCGCCTATAACGATAGTTTTATTGGCAAGCGCAGTCAACAGGCGGCAGAAAAAACAGCGGAACAAATGGGACTGACCACCGTTAATCAGATCCAATTTGAAAAGGAATTCAATCTAAAGGAAATACGAACTGAGGTCAAACGCCGGCATGACTTGACCATGAAACAGTTCAAGCCGAAATCCTTTGATGAATATGTAAAATTTATGGAGACCAATGGGGTCAAAGTCATCCCATCGATAAATAAACAAAACAAATTACAGGGCTTTCGGTTTGAGTTTGATGGTCATAACCTCAAAGGTAGTGAGGTACACCGTAATATGTCCATTGGCAATATCGGGAAACAAATGGCGGGTATTGAAGGGGCTAAATTTCAAAAGAACAATAACGCCACCATTAAATTAGGTGATAAAATTGTTGACTTGACCCCCAATTTAGCCTTGAAGATTGCAAAGTTTATTATCAAAAAGGCCATAGATAAAGGAATTTCATATTAACCAAAAACAACAATCATGACAAAACTCGAAGAAATGACCGCCTTACTGGTCAATGAGCTCAATGATTTTAATAAAAGCGTTGAAAGACTGGAAAAAATCAGTAAGCAATTGGAGTCGACAAAAATCAAGATGGATGTAGCGGAATATAAAACCATTATTGAATCACATAAGCAGCAAATGGCATCCCATGTAAACGGCATGGAGCGTTTTGAAAATTGGTTTAATAAAAAAATTGAAGATCCCAAGATATATCCTACTTGGGCGGTGGTGCTATTTATAGTCTGTATGGTATTTACTGTTGGATTAGTTACTTATATAATTATGAAATAGTGAATACAATATTTCGTGATAATGACTTTATTTTGGTTGTTTCAATATAGCATTTAGGTCATCTAGAAACTCACCTTCATCAAAAGGTAAAAGTGTTTTTGCCAGCTCCAAGTTTTTCCGAATATCTCTTCCATGGTTTTTAATGTGGGGCGGTGAATAGGAATCACCCTGAGTAGCCAATATAATCACATTGATTAATGCCTCTATGGTAATAAACAGATCCAGATAGCCTTCAAACTGCAAATACGTAGCTTTAAACTGATTCTTTTGTATATCTGAAGGTTGTAATGTGTCAAATTGATGCCTTGCAGATTTTAATAGTTTCTTGAGTTTCTTCTTTTTCGTTTTCATAGTGATTGAAATTTTAAAAGGGTATTCTATTTTATATACACTTTTAGTTTTAAACTCTTTTATGATTAATTTCCGATAGGATTTTAGTGATTTCATCCAAGGCACCCATTTGTTCCCTAGACAATAGATTAATGATGAATTCCAATGATACTATAACATTAGACTTAGGATCCCCATTGGAAAGTGTAGATAATGAAAAGGTGGATTCTCCCTCAAGTGCCAACACATATGTTTTCAGTAAACAGGATATATTGGATAAAAATTCATCATTGTCACCTATTAGAAATTCTCCTTTCACCACAGGTTTATGGTTGCACGAATACCCAGCAGGTTTCAACAGTCCTCCCTATATGATAAAGCCTTTTGAATTTGTTTCAATATTATTTTAGTTTTCCTTTTTTCTTTCATCAGCTGTTTTTTTCTGTTTCTAATGTCAAATACCTAAGTGTGTCCAAAAGTTCCATTTCATTAATCCGGAGTTTACCTCCAAGAATTTTATGAACAGGTGCAAAAGAACTTTATAGAAATTAAATATACACAACCGGGAAAATCAATGCAAAACGGATATATAGAACTATTTAATCGCTTTTTTAGAGAAGATATATTGGATGCATATAATTTCAATCACATTTATCTACTTCAAAAGATAAGCGATAAATGGCGGGAGGACTATAATTTTAACCATCCGCATAAATCATTAGGCAATATATCGCCTAAAGAATACATGCGCAGATATGAAGATTAGATTTATTTTGTGAAATAATGATTTTATAAAAATCTATCAGCTAGATATATTTAGAATCACACTTATACATAATGTTACAGCGATAAATTTCCCTAAGGGTTTCCCTATCTGTATTGGTTTTAAGCCATCTTAACGAAATAAGCTTTTAGCTCCTCCATCAGTTCCAAACTCCCTAGAAAACTTATCCCAAAAGGTATTGAAACTTGAATGAAAGACTCTTAACATCTTTTATTTAAACTTTTCCAGTAGCTTACTCGCCTTTATTGAAAAAAAAATTAAAAAGAATAAAAAATTTATACCACTTCAAATTATTTAAATATATAGCCGTTTTGAAATTGAATATACAATTGTGTTATTTTCGATTAATGAAAATACTGAATATGCAATGAAAAAAAATATAATTTCAAAAAAGAGTGCGTTTTTTTATTTATTCCCAGTAGTTTTTTTTTTATGGTCGGGTCATTTATCTATTTCAATTGTGTTGATTGGGCTAGTCTATTTCTCGGATAAAAAATCTCTTGGTAATTTCCTCTTAAAAGGTATTAACCGAAACATATTATCAATAATGAGGGTCATATATTTCTGTTTTATGTCTTGGTTTCTAATTACCATATTTAGAATGTATTTTTTTGATATTTATCGAGTTTCATCCTCATCCATGGAGAAGACCTTATTAGTTGGTGACTATGTTTTAGTAAACAAATTTTACTATGGTAGTAATATTCCTAATTGCAGTATTGATTGGTTTTGGTCAAATTTAAATAAAAGAGAATACACACGACCTTTTTATAAATTTTCTAGCTTTACTAAAGATTTTTCAAGAGAAGATAAAGTCGTGTTCAAATCATTAGATGATTCTAAAAATTTAGTGAAACGAATTATTGGTATGCCCGGAGATACTTTAGAAATAAAAAACTCAAGAGTTCTAGTTAATAACAACCCTCTTACAGAAAGAAGCACATATTCACACATATATTTTGAAAAGAATAGACCCAACTCCAAAAAGACAAGAATATATTCAAATGAAGAAATAATTAAATTGAAAAATGATTCTTTAGTCAGGTTGATTCATAAAAAAGATGGAACAAGTGTTAAATTAAAAAATTCATCGACTCTAGACAATTACGGATTGATTATCATTCCTAATGAAGGGTCAACCATTTTTATATCAAAAGATAAACAAGATTTTTATAGAGACATATTAACGAAATTTGAGCAAAAAAATAATATTAAAATAGAACATACTTTCATTAATGATTATTTTTTCCTTTTGGGTGACAATAGACATAATTCAGTAGATTCTAGGCATTTTGGATTGATTCCAAGAAACCATATTATGGGAAAAGTCATCTTTTCATTTCGATTAAATGCCAAATAACAATTTTTAGCACTACGCTTATAGGAATTTATTTATTAACATACTGTAAGATTTATTTTTTTTTTGTGAGAAAAAAGTTATTTTTAACTGCATAACATAAACATTATATAACTATGAAAAAAGTAATTTTAGGTTTAGCAGCTTTATTAGGTGCTGGTTTATCCTTTAACACCAGTTCAGCTCAACAAGTTGAAGCTCAAACTTATAGACCAAGAGAGTCTGAGCAATGGGCTGATTGTTCTTATGTACTGGGCAACTGCATTGAACTTGATACAGTTGTAGTTATGCCGATTGGGTAACGATTTGGATAAGATTGTTAATTTTTCATTACGTAATTAACTGCCTTAATATAGGCTACGCGCAATCTTGAGCGTAGTCTATTCTTATTAGAACATATATGAAAAAGTCTATTTTCCTTTCTATATTCATTTTTTTATTTTTTTCTTGTCAACAGAGCCCAATAAAGAAAGCCATAGAAGATACATACACTATTGACTTAAATACCAAACTTGAACTTCCTCTTGCAAATAGTGACTATTTTAGTTGGTATTCTACTGTAATATATATTCAAGATACCCCTTACTTATTTAGAGAAAACAATTTATATGAAAATATACAGGTCTATAACCTTGCCACTAAGCAATTAATTAAAGAGATAAAATTAAAAAAAGAAGGTCCAAACGGGATAAGAAGTTTTGTGAGTTTCGGTTTTCTACCTGAATCTCTAGATGAATTTGTTCTTGTCAATAGACTTGAAGAAATGTTTAGGATGGAGAATGATTCTGTTATTGAAAAATATGACTTGCAATTTGATATTTTGGGAGGAACAGCAGCGTCAATCTCCCCAAGGAATGATGCAAAGTTGATTCAATTTAGTGATTCAATATTTGGAATACCGCAAGTGAAACAAATGGATTGGAGTAAATCCTCATTCTTAGAACAAAGTGTTTTTGCCATTTATGACAAAAACAGAAAAGAAATCCGAGACGCTCCCATTTATTTTCCAAAAGATTATCAAGAAAAATGTTGGGTTCCAGAAATGCTAGACCCTACTTTTTGTTATAACGAAAATAAGGGCAAGGTGATTTTTTCCTATCCTGCTACACACAATTTAATTGAGTATGACTATACTTCAAATACTTCTACTGAGATACAAATGGATTCTAATAGATATTTTAAAACAATTGAATCCTTCGACGTTTATAATTGCAGTGAAGAACGACAAAGACAAGATTATTATTTTAAAAGTAACCCACGCTATCTCTTTATAACCTATGATAAGTATCGAAAACTTTATTATCGTTTTTTTTCGATACCTCCTGAACAAGAGAATATTATGAAGAATTCATTAATTTATGGCCAGATTGGAGTTGTAGTGTTGAACGAAAAATATAAAATTATCAACCAAACTATATTCAAACCATTTAACTTTTATCCAAAAGATTATTTCGTTACAAAGGAGGGTTTGTGGTTATCAAATAATAATCCCCAAAATCCTGAATTTGATGAAGAATTATTAAAATTTACTTTGTTAAAAGTTGAAACGAATGAATAGAGAAAAACTATATATAATTTTACTTATTTTTTTACTTTTTTTGAATTGCGTACAAAACCAGAATCACGAGATACTAGAATATATGCAAAATATCCACAATATAAAAAATATTGAAAAAGGTCTTTTTGTATTTATGCCAACAAATGCATGTTCAGGCTGTTATGACTCAATTATGGAAGAATTGAATAGTAATACATTGAGGGCTAACACTCGTGTTGTTTTGATGGGTGACAGCAATATCACTCTAGCTGGTCGTGCCAAAAAATTTGAACAACAAGACCGAATATTATTTGACATATCCAATAGTTTAAGTAATAATATCACGGACTATAGGCATCCCTTTATTTTTGTTATAGTAAATAATGAAATAGAGGTATATATCGATGTCATACCAGAAAAATTGGAATATGCAAAAGAAATTATTCGAAAATATAATTCAGAACTATGAAATACTTAAAATTGTCAGTGATAAAACCTCTAAACTATTAAAGGTAAAATGTAAACTAAATTTAGAGGTTTATGCTATTAAATTAGTTCCCATAAATCATGATTTCAAAATACCTCATTACGATGTGGAAGTTTCGCATACTAATGTTATTAATTGTTTTAAGGTATTTGATTCTATACTTTATCAAAAGAAGTATTATAAAGCTTATATTTTAGAATGGTCTGAATTTGGTGATATAAGGTCATTAGCTAGTTCTAAATTTAAATTAACCAACTTTTTTTTTAGTGATATAATTTTAGGTTTAAAGCATCTTCAAAATTTGGGATTATTTCATGGAGATTTGAAACCTTCAAATATTTTAGCGTTTAAAAGTGATACAAGAATAGTATTTAAACTTGCAGATTATGGTGTTAAGTACAAAGGGATTGGCTCGTATATTACACCAGAATATGCTCCTCCAGAATACCTGAATAGAGAAGTGAACTCAAAATATGATATTTGGTGTTTTGGTTGTATATTATTTGAGTTATTTACGGGAGACCTTCCATTTGGTTCAAGAACAAATGATAATCAAATAAGTGAGATATTGGAAAATATACAAAACAAACCTCTTCCTAAAGAATGGATGAAAATTAAGGAACCTTATAGATACATAATTGTAAGATGCTTGACCAAGGATGCTCAAAATAGAATATCTAACTATAATGATATTTTGGATTTACTCAAAAGGAAGCCGAATCTTTTTAACCGAATTGAATATCTATTCTATTATATTAAAGGTTTTAAGAATCAAGATATTTGATAAGCTTCAATTTGCTTATTCTTTATTTAGAGTAAATAGGGGTAGATAAAATATAAGTCCCAAATAAGAAAAAATCAACCCACCAATAGTACCAGCTCCCAAAGCAAACCAAAAAACTTGGTTTTGACCGTCCATTATAAAAGGTATAAAACCCATTATTGTAGAAATAATGGTAAGGTTGATAGGAAATGCTTTTAATTTAAATGCTTTTAAATAAAGTTTTAAATTACTTGATTTAGGAAATTCCTTTCTGAATTTATTATAGGAATCAATTATAAAAATAACTGAATTAACAGTAATACCACTTAATATGACGAAACTTGCAAGACCGCCTTGGTCAAAATTTAGATCAAAGAGATAAAAAGTGAGAAATACACCTATAAAAGAAATGGGAATCATACTTATTATTATAAAGGGTTGTTTAAAACTCTCAAATAATATTGAGCAAATAATATATATAATACCTAAAATGAAAATCAATAATATAAAATAAGAAAAACTTTCTTCCTCTCCAAAACTAATATTTTCATCTATTCTTTCGAATTTATAACCTATGGGCAAGGTGGATCCCAAGCTATTAAGTTGTTCATTTACAAAAATTGATCCAAATTTTGCGGCGCCAGCGTACTTAATATCTACTAATCGGACATATTCTTGATTGAATTTGTATATACTTTCATCTTCCCTCTTCTTATCAAAATTAGATATGCCGTCAAGGACTAACCTATTATCAAATCGTGCCAAAGAAGTATTATTTATATTCCAAATTCCAACGGTATTTGAGTTTGAAGACTCCAGGCGTATTGGCACATATCTACTATCAATGGTAAGACTGATATCTTCATATTTAGAGGATGTTAAGTTTTTGAGATTTTCAAAAATTGAAGAAGGAAATGTTTTTAGTTGTGCTAAACGATTATTGTCCATCCTTAGTATATATTCATAGGAAGGTTCTTTTGCAATGCGGCTTTTATCCCTTACAACCACATTTAAAACCTTTGAATTTGCTAGGAGATTTTGCTTAAGAGTATCGGCAATTACGTTTAGGATATCATAATCATAACCTGTTGCCTCTATTGTAAAATTAATAGGTTCTCGAGTTATGCGCGTATTATTGAATGCCTTGCCAACTCCGAATATACTCCAATCTATTCCGCCAATATCTAAAACTTTTCTAGAAAGTAATCCCTTTAGGAAGTAAGGATATGATGATTCTGAGAATTGGTCTTGAAAAATTATCTCTATTCTTCCAAAATTTTTATTTTGAATATTACTGTTAAAATGCTTTATTTCAGAAAATCCCGATATATAATTCTCTAATCCCAGAAAAACTTCATTCATTTGGTGAACAGTTCCTCCTTTTTCCATGGAGGCGTTCACAAATAATCTGGTTTGCTCATTACGTCCGTAATACGCATTCTCAAATACATATTGCGAAAAGAGTTTAAGTGTACCACCTAGATATTTATCAATCTTTGGTTTAATCTTTGCTATATACAATTGAGATCCTAATGTATTATTATAGAATGTGTTAAAAACATTTCCATTATTTTCTACTCGTGAGGGTAACATAAAAAGAGGAATGCCGAAAACTAAAATTAAAAATAGAATTGTCAATTTTTTAAATCTTAACAAGACAAGAATTAAACGTTCATATTTGGAATAAATATCTATGGTCTTAATTGCTATTAATTTTACACCCTTGTCTAAATTAATTTTCATTTTTTTTAATATTGCAGGTACTAACCACCAGGCCACTAAAAATGAAACAGTTAAATTGATGGCAATAATTTTTGCAAAATCAATGAGATTTACCTTTAATTTTTCACTCAAAAAAAATATTGTTGTCAAAGCCCCTATAGTCGTTAAAGTAGAAGCCAATAAGGGTGTGAAAATATTCTGAACACCTTTTTTCATGATATGATCAGTGGTAATAATTACATTATCAATAATCAATCCGAGAGAAATAGTGATGCCGGCCAAAGAATATAACTGAATTTCAATATTAAATGCGTAATATAAGAGAACGGCTATTCCCAAGTTGGCTATTATAGTTAGAATTACCACAACCAAGTATCTTAGAGTATGACTTATCATCAATATAAAGACTAACAACATAATTGCATATAAACTTCTTTTATAAATTTTTTGTAGTTCCTCACTAAGATATTCAGAAGAATCATAGGTTTGCAAAACATTATATGAAGAGGGCAGTAGTTCTTTGAGTTTATGCAATTCATTATCAATTCTATTACTTACTTTGATAATATTTACATTCTTCTTCGCAGTAATAACTAAACTGATTGCATTTTCACCATTAACCCTAAAATAAGATTGAGGTTCTTTCCCCTGCTTAGAAATCTTGACTAATTGATCTAAATAAATTATACGCCCATTTTTAGAAATGACTGGTAAGTGCCAATCAATACTATCATTAGGAAATATAGTGACTGTACTATATCTATCATTTAAATACACCTGACCAAGACTTTCACGGCTGAAGAATTTTTGTATTGCATTTATCAAGTGTTTTTTTGATATTTTCAATAAATTTAGCTGTTGCAGGTCATATCTTAGTAGAAACTCCTCTTTCTCAGCTCCATAAATCTTTATTCCCTCAACACCTTCAATGGACCCCAAGACCGGAGCTATAACACTTAATGTCTTTTTTTGAATATCCAATAAGGATTCATTTGCATTTATACTAAGAGTTAAAAAGTTTTCTAAATTATCTTCATCTGAATGATTGGGAATAATTACGGGATAAGCAACTGAAGTGGGAAGTTTTTTATACAGCCTACGTAAAACGGCTGAAACTTCAAATCTTGCAATATCAATTTTTGTATACTTGTCAAAGTCCAAAGTGATACTACCATAGCCTTTTGAAGATCGAGAACTCATATTTTCCAAACCCTTGATTGTGGCAAATCCACTCTCCAATACAGATGTCACTTCCCTCTCTAAGCTATAAGAATCAGCCCCTTGCCAATAATAACTTACATTTATCGAAGATGGATTTATTGAAGGGTTTAACCTTAATGCAAGTTTAGGAATAACAAAAATCCCAAGTAATGTCAGCACAGTAAAAATAATGTATATTTTAAACGCCGAAAGTTTCATCAATCTAGCCAATTGTGTAAAAGTTTATAAATAAAAGGAATAAAATAAAGACTTATAAAAACACCTATTATCATTCCCCCAATGACGGTAAGGGCAAGAGGTTTCTGCAATTCACTTCCTAAACCACTAGCAAATAAAAAGGGTGACAAGGCTAAAATTGTTGTTAAAGAAGTCATTAAAATAGGTTTAAGTCTTAATTTTCCACTTTGTTTAATTGCATCTTCGGTAACCAATCCTTTTTTTCTTAATAAGTTAATTGTATGTAATTTTAAAATACTGTCATTTATAATTATTCCACTCATTATTACTATACCCATTGCCGACATGACATTGATAGTACCTCCAAATAGCCAAAGCAATAATAACCCTCCACCAATGTCTATAGGAATTTCAGTAAGAATTATCAACGGTTGCCAAAAAGATTCAAATTGAGCCGACATAATGAAGTAAAGCAATAAAAGTGATACTAGAGCCACCCAAAGTAGTTCTCTATTTAAATCTTTTAAATCGTAATAGCTTCCGGCAAATCTTACATTCCATACTGATTTCTCCTTGAAACTTTCTCTGATATCTGTTACAGTTAATTCTTCAGTTTTTTCGGGAGTCAACTCAAAACCCAAGTACTCACCACTTCTATCTGCATGAATAGATTTATAGTTAAGTACTTTGTTTACCCTAATTAAATGTCGTAACGGAATGGCTTCTCCATTTTTATTGGTTATGTTTAACTCATAAATATTCCTATTTATTTCAGATTTTTCGTAATTTAATTTAATGGGGAAAAACTTTTTATTTGCCTTTAGGTCGTCAATCAAATTTTGATTAAAAATTGTTTTGAGTTCGTTTATCAGCTGATAATAGTCTACTCCATATAGTAGTAAATTATCGTGAAGAATTTCAATTGCAGAAGTATTTTGTAAAGTTACATAGGATTTATTTTTTGGACCCATAGTATTTCTTATTTCACTGAATTCCCTTTCGTTTGGCACTTCTAGTGAGTTACTATTAGATATCTTAGCTAAAAGGTGCGCTTTTTCATTACCAAAAACATATTCAAAAAGATTTTTAGGAGGGTCAAAACGAAATTTTGCATTAGGATAGCTTTTTGACAAATAAACTCCAATCAAACTTTTAAATTTCGATAAGTCTTCGACAGTCTTTAATTTAAAATACACTTTGGATTCAGAAAAACTTTGTAAATTATCCCTTTTCAGCAAAAACTGTTGTATGCCCACTTCAGCATAATAAATTTCTAAATTTGGGTAACCATGAAAGATATTTAAAATTCGACGGTGATTCTCCTCAACATTAATATTTTCATTCCAATCTAAAGTCAAAATTGCTTCTGTTTGATTAATTTGAGGCAATTTTTCGTACTCCAATTGTATAAAAAGGATTAAAGCCAATATCATAAAGCCAATTGAAGTTATATAAACAATGTACTTTCTCTCATTAAAATAGTTGTATCCTTTTTCATATAAATCTTCAATTTTCAATTTTTCTAAATTTAAATCAAACCTCTTTTCCCATAAAACTCTTTTTGATTTAATTTGGTTGAAAACTACTGGAATTATTAATATAGAAACTAAGAGCGAAGATCCCAAACCTATCGAAACAGCCATCGCCTGATCATAAAACAAGGCACCAGTTATACCTCTAAGAAAAATCAATGGAACAAATACTGAACAAGTAGTTAGAACAGAACTGAACAATGGTGAAATTATCTCATTAGTCCCAGTAATGCACGCTTCAATCAAGTTGACTCCTGCCACTAACTTTTGGTTTATATTATCAATTACAATGATTGAATTGTCAATCATCAATCCAACACCAAAAATTAACCCTGATAAGGAAATTATATTAATGGATAATCCCAAACCAAACATTATAAGAATGCTCATTATTAGCGATATCGGGATACTTATGGCAATGATTAAAGATGATTTAATGTCCTTTGAAAAAAGGAACATTATTAATATCGCAAGAACGCTTCCTATTAATAAGCTAAGCTTAAGATTGTCAATTGACATTTTTAGTATGGAAGTTTGGTCTTGATTAATTTGAAAATCTAGTTCTGGATAATCAGATTCAAAAGAAGTTATTAACTTTTCTAAAGAAGTTTTTAGCTCATAAGTTCTTGCATTGGCTTGCTTAATAACTGCTAAAACTAAGGCTCTTTTTGAATTATTATATACTAATCCAAGGTCTTGCTGTGGTTGAACCTTTACAGTTGCAATATCCTTAATTTGAACTAAGCGATTTTCCGAAGAAACGTAAACATCTTCAATATCTTTTTTTGTTCTTAGAGAATTAGAAAACTTAAAATTATATTGATAGTTACCATTTTGAACGATTAAATTACCTTGTTCAAAATTATTTTGTTGGACGGCGTTTGCTATTGTAATGAGATTAATGCCTAAACTTTGCGTTAATTGATTGTTTGGAGTAATGCTTATCTCTGCTTGAGTCTGACCACTTATATCTGCAAGAGCAACTTGTGGCAATTGTTCTATTCTCTTTACCAAAACCGTTTCAACAAATTCACTTAACTCTAAGAATCTGGAATCACTATAGTCTTCTTTAAGTGAAACCGTTAGATTGAGGACGGGTATGTCAGTTGTCGATGCTTTTATAGCTCTTGGCCTGTCTATATCTTGGGGCAAAAAACTGAGTGCTGCATCAATTTTTTCGTTTGTCTCAATAAATGCGAAATCGGTATCGGTGCCATATTGATATTCTAGGATAATTATAGCCGAACCATCTCTACTTTCGCTTTTAATATCATTTAAATTTGAAATTTGGGATAATTGATTTCTAAGCGGCCTAATTACCTTAGTTTCTATTTCTCTAGCCGTATTGTTGGGATAATTAACATGAACAGTGATTTCAGGTATTGAAATATCCGGCATTAGTGAAATAGGTATCCTTAGGATTGCAACTAAACCCAGCAATACCAATGCTAAGATTGTCATAAACACTGCAATTGGTCTATGCAAAAGAAAGCTAATCAATTTGTATTGCCTTTTGTTGATTTACACTAGAAATAAAATTTACTTTTAACTTAGCACCGTGGGTTAAATTTAGATTACCGGAAACGACTAACGTATCATTAACATTCAATCCTTCAGAAATTGCATAACTACTGCTATTCTCTTCAAGTATGCTTACATAATTCCATTTTGCAATACCATTTTCAATTGTAAAAACCACCTCTTTATTTGATCGCAAAACTAAAGCTTCCTTGGGAATCACAATAACGTTTTCTAATGATTCATTAACCGAAATTTGAACGTTCATTCCATCATACAATTTGCCATCAAATTCATTTAATACTGCTTTTATCATTACTAGACCATTTTCATTGACGTAAGGATTTATCTCAACGATATTTCCTGCATACTTTTTCTTGCTATTGGTATTATGACTGACAGTCACATCTCTTCCAAGTTCGATAGACGATAATTCACTTTCTAGAACCCAAAATATTACTTCCATATTTTTATTATCTATAATATTACAAAAAACCTCACCTACAGTATTGAAATTCCCAGTTTTCGAGGTTATGTTGGCGACAATGCCTGAAAAAGGAGCCCTGAGAATAGTTTGTTCATAAAGAATTGTGGCTTTTTTGACTTCGTTTTGGGCTTCTAAGTATCCTGTTTGGATAAGCAGACTAGATAAGATAGTTGAATCAATTTCGGAATTTGAGAGGTTTCCCTGCCCATAATTAATTTTTTGTTTTGTGAATTCCATTTTTGCCTTCTCAAATTGAATCTCTTTTTCCTTTAGAAGATTGGCTAATAATGCATTGTTTAAATTAGCCAAAAGTTCATTTTTTTTCACTTGCTGACCATTTTTTACAGCTATTTTTATTATTTCTTCGCTAATTTTAAAACGAAGTTCACTTTTGTTTTTGGCTTCAACAATGCCATTGGCAATTAATTGTTTTTCAAAAAAACTACTGGTAATCCTTTGTGCGCTAACTTCTACTTTCTGTAATGATACTTCAGTAACCCTTCTATCTTTTTCACCATTAGGATGTTCTACTGAGGCATTACATGAAACCAATGATAAAAAAACAAATCCTATATAGATTTTATTCATTTGTAACTTTTAAATAGAAATATTCTTATTCGAATGTAAGAAAAATTCTTATATTTGAACTTCAAACTTAAGCTCTCGGAAAACATTAAAGCCATTAATAAATTTTATTTGTATTAATTGTCTTCAAAGGTCAATTTGTAAAAAGTGATTTGTAAAAAAATTAATAAGTTAATCTATAAGAGCAAACTCACACTTTTCTAGCACATATTATTGCAATAAAATATGATTCAAATACTTGATATTGAGTTGAATATTTGTTGTTTTTCTTATTCATTTATTATATTAATAATCAATTATTTAACCCTATCAAAAACAACAAACAAGTTCAAGTCCATTTTCAGGGGGATAGACGACCCCAGGAAGTTGTTCTCCTTCTGGATACCCTTCATCATAATCTAACAGGATAGTATTTGATTCAGGAGAGAAACGGTCTTGAACCTTATTTAAATTTAAACTAGCAATTTCTTCAAGTTCAATTTCATTTTCAGATGCAATTACAGATATATACCAAAGTACGTCTCCTAATTCTTCTTTAAGATTAATTTTAAAATTAACATAAGATTCGCCATCTCTTAATTTTTTCTTTAATTCACTAATTACTGAACCAGCTTGCCCAACAATTCCCAGAAATGGTATTACTATGTTGGCAATTTCATTAGCATTATACCTTTGAATCGTTTTGTATGCTTTTGACTGGTATTGGTTAAAATCCATATTATTTAAATTACTGACTAATTTAATTTAAAGCAATGTTCTAGCATTACGGAAAACCGTAAACATTCTAAAATAAATACTTATCTATTATAGGGGAGGAAAACAAACTTATTGTTTTTTAATTAATTCACTTTCTTTTTGTTAAAAAAAATTAAAAACAATAATTCTTGAAATTTGCTTTTCACTTAACGAATTTAGCAGAGCATAAATTAAGGAAAGGAAACCAAATGTTCTTTGATATATGGAGGAATTGGAAAGTTAACTTATGGGGTAGTCTGATTTTTATAAGAATTATAATTTCAAAAGTTAATTACTTTATCAAGTGCATCATCAGTGTCTCTTTTCATAAAACTGGACTGATATGAAATTGTAGTAGTAATAGAAGAATGGCGATAAAGCTTTTGTAACATTTGAATAGGAATTTTGTCTCCAGATATGTTTCCAAAACTATGTCGAGCAATATGCATGCTTAACTTCTTATCTATTTTTAATTGCTTTGCTACCAATTCCAATCTTCTATTTATGGTTCTTGTAGCTGTTTTAGTTCTAGTTAACAACTCTTTTGCATCATTGAAATTAGTTCCTTTTAAATATGGAAAAATAACGCCGTTTTTTCTAAGACTGGATTCTTTATATAATTCCAAGATGGCAGTAGCCTTTTCTGGCACTTTTAATGAAACTATTTTTTGATTTTTATTCATTCTGTATACCAACCTACCATCATTAAAATCAGACCATCGTAATTGCAAAACATCACTTACCCTTATCCCTGCAAAATAAAAACTAGTTAGCCAAATGTTAATAGCATTTTGTTGGGCAACTGTTAAATTGCATGCATTTTCCAGCATTTTTACTTCTTCAATAGACAAACCCACTTTATCAGATTCAGGAATTCGAATTTGAATTTTCCCTTTTCCAAAGGGATAATTACAATGCTCAGCTAAACCATCATTAATAGCAATATTATAAATCTTACGAATTAAAATCATATAATTTATTGCAGTTCTCGGTTTTCTTTTCTCCAGATTAAGTAGAAAACTTTCAAAATTCTTCAATAAGAAAACAGTTATTTCATTAAAATAAAGTTTATCCTTACCAATAAATTTTTTAAACTTCCCAATACGGCCTTTCTGCGTTAGATACTGAGGATATTTTTCTGCATACTTTAAATTTTCAAGGTGCAATTGTGCTATTTCAAAAAAATCCTTTTTATTTTTTCCTGTTACGTTTTCTCGAACCTGTGATGCTGAAATCGCATCTTCTTTAATTTCAGAATCTAATAATTTATTATTGGCGTGAGCAAGCTTTTTCAATATCAAGTGATTTATTCGAGAAGCATTGGGATGAGATTTTTTGACTCTCCTGTTTTTTACATCCCACAACTTTTCATCTATATATTGACCAATGGAAATAAAAGATGATTTCCTATCCTTTGTTATTCGAATAGTGATTGGATATAAATTTTGGGCATTCTTTTTTTTTCGTAAAACTGCTTGAACTGTTGCCATAATTTTATCTTAAATATCAAAGATAAAAATTTTAGGTACAACATAGGTACAACATTTTTTAGTTTCAAATGATACCAATTGAGATTAAACTATATTTTAAATAACATAATTAATTCATTTTCAACTAGTTTGAATTAATTTGATATATGTATGTAAATTTTCATAACCCGGAGGTCGGGGGATCGTGCCCCCCTCTCGCTACATTAGGTTAAGACCAATAAAATCAACGGTTTGTGTGCGCACAAGCCGTTTTTTTATGTCCTTAAATTTCATACTTTTATCTACCGTATACGATAACGTATACGGTTTGAACATGAAACTGAACTATTCCGAACCTAAATTCTACACTGGTGGTGTCCCCATAAAAGGTTGGTCCAAGCTATCTAGCAAGCAAAAAAAAGATGCCCTCGCTAAAGATTGGTATGTATATTTCTCCTATCGAAATCCCGAAACCAAAAAATTAGTTAGACAAACTCCTATAAAAGCTGGAGTGAATCGTTTTAAAACTAAACGTGAGCGTTTATTATTCATGAACGTTATCAAAAGAGCCTTAATCAAACGTTTAGAGGGTGGTTATGTACCAAATGCAGATAATGCAAACCTAATATCTAAATTAAGCACTTCTAACACTGTAGATAAAAAGGATACTGAAACTATCCCTAAAAAAGTTGAACAACCCACTAAGGTCATAAAAAAGGCTACTCCTGCCCCACTTGCTTCTCCTATAATAGAAGAACCATACACTGTTATTCAAGAAGCTTTCGATTTTGCCCTAAAGATTAAAAAACAATCTTTAAGTCCAAACTCATATTCAGGCTATCATGGTCCACTTAAACAATTTCAAAAATGGCTGGAGGAGAATGAAATCAATGATATAAAAGCAATTACAAAGAAAACTGTAGTTCAATATTTAAATTCTGTCTTAGCACGGACTTCACCTAGAACACGGAATAATGCAAGAACAAGTTTAAGTGCTATTTTCACAACATTGGAGGATAATGAAATCATTGATGACAATTTTATCCCTAAGATAAAACCGCTATCAACTAAGCCAACAAGAAATAAAACTTTTACTCCAAAACAAGAGTCCGATTTACAGACTTATATGGAGGAACATGACAAACTATTACTATCCTTTGTTCAATTCATTTCACTGTGTTTCTTGAGACCTATTGAAGTATGCAGGTTAAAAGTCAAGGATATCGATATCTCAGATAAAAAGATTTATGTAAAGGCAAAAAATAAAAAAGTAAAGATTAAAATCATTCCAGAGATTTTATTGAAATTGTTACCAGACCTCTCAAATGCCAATCCTGAACATTCTTTATTTACTCCATATGAAATTGGTGGAGAATGGGATGTTCCTGAACGTGATAAGAGAAATTATTATTCAAAAAGATTTAAAAAAGTGAAGGATAATTTCAATTTAAGTGTTGAATATGGACTTTATAGCTATAGACATACCTATATAACAAAATTATATAGAGAAATGAGAAAGGAACTTAATCCTAGCGAAACCAAAAGTACCTTATTAGGTATTACTGGACATTCTACATTAACCTCACTTGAAAAATATCTACGTGATATTGATGCTGAACTACCAGAAGATTATTCTGAATTTCTACAACCATCAACAATAAATAAAGTATAAAATGGCTAAAAGGAATATGAATTATTTTGGTTGTTTAAAAGGTGATAAACTTAATGAGTTATCAGTCGACCAGAGATTGAAACTTTTTAAAACTAAAAAACTATTCGTTACAACTAGGGTACTTAATCTGCCATCTAACACTCCTATTAACTTATTAGATGCTAATAATTTCAAAGCAAGACTAGAGCCTTCAAAAGAATTATTGGATACATATTACAAGTTTTTAATACAAACCTATCAAGATTATATAAATAATGTCTTCATCAACTTTTTCCATCAATTCAATAACCAAATTATTGGCTTAAAGAAAAAAGAAGCCAAAATGCTTGGTAGAGTACTTTACGTTAGTATCATTAATAATAAAACCTCTCCAAATTTTGATTTTGTACACATGTTAGAAAATGCCAATAGCATACCAAAATTAGAGAATACCCCAAAGCTAGAGCTCTATTATGTGAAACGTGATGCATTAAAGCAAAGAGTTATAAATGAATATTCTAAAGGCTTAGATGAATTTTTATTGGGCAATTCCAGTCACTTTGATTTAAAAATTAAAGATGATGTAGCCATATTTAAAGAAATCATTCAATTTGAAGGTGAGCTTAAAATTATATTGGCATTGAATGATGAATATCAGTTTGAGAAAAACAAAACTATTCAATCACCAATCATCGATAACACCAATATTGAAAAGCCAAATCTTTCTGTAAATAATAAAGCTTTTAAAAACAAAATACCCACCGAGGAAGAAATGGATTCATATTTAATGAAGCATGTTTTTAGTGAAAAGAAGAGCTAAATTTATTCTGTAAAAGAACTTGCCTCATAAGTATGTACAGGCACATATTCCTTCACCATATGCTCAGTAATTGCCTTCAAAGTTTTACCGTTTAAAGGATGCAAACCTGGAGCTGTAAAATACTCAATCTTATTTCCAGACTTATGGTACCAAATTAAAGGTTTCTGAGTGGTTTCATCAAAAAAATCAGTGGTTAAATCAACTTCTACTTTCTTGAAAGTATTTAATCTCACTTCATCTAGAGGAACTATTTTTTCCTTATAACTTACTGCACAATCTGCTTTTTCATAGTGGTCTACTTTCCACACCATACACGCAGTTATTTTACTCTTCTCGTTCAAACCTAAAAACAATCCAACAACTAATACTAGACTAACAGCAGCCAACATTTTCCAATACTTTTTTATCCTACCATCATTTAAATCAACACTAATCTTATCCTTCTTATTTTGTTTAACGTAATCTGCGTATGTATCAAAATTCAAATATTTACACAAGTCATTAATAGTATGTTCATTTTGTTCACCACCAACACCTTTCTTTTCAATGTATTTATTATAAAGTCTTTCAATTGTCTTAGCACTTATTGAAGTTGTTTCGGCAATATGATTACTAAGCGCATATCTAGAATGCTTCGGGCATTCATTTTTCGCCTTCTGAAAAACTTTCTCAAATATTTCTTTGATAATTGCCTCTTTCATATTCATAAAAATACAATTTTAATTATTCACCACCTCTCTAAACACTCCTCAAAACCATTGCTATCATTGGTGTCGAATAGATGTCGAACACAAGTCGAGCTTTTGTCTAGCCTATACCTCACAACATCCCTTTTCTTTGCTTCAGATTGATTTAAGACTATGATTTGCTACCACTGTCTATTAACAAACCAGTCTCTCGGGAATCTAAAATGCGGTCGGTGATTAGCCCGATTGAGAAGTAGCTAGGCACTACCGTATTTGGATTTCCACTTCTCAAACCTGGGAGACGTCCCTTCATTTTTATGTGCGACTTGCATCGCAACAATTCACTGATTTCTAATTCGGTCAGCCATTGGTATGTCCAAAAATCTTAAACAAAATGAAGAAAATTTATATAGTTGTATTTACGATAATCCTCAATTCTGTCTTTTTATCTTGTGACCCACAGGATCTAGCAGAGAATGAAGTTGAACTTCAAGCCTGCTGTGGTGATGGTGGAGATATTCCGCCTCCACCACCGCCACCAGATCCACCGATTAATTAATACAATATCCTATAAAGAGGATTGAGCTAATTCAAGCTTAATCCTCTTTTTTATTCAGTAAGTTCTTTAATACTAAAATTCAATAAAATTGGCAGATGATCAGACAATTCTCTTGCACTAGTAATATTCTCACAGGCTTTTACAAAATCAATCACATAACCACTCTTGAGTACAATTTTATTTGAATAAAAAATATTATCAATAGGATAATTCAAATAACCATCAGTAGCACAACTTTGCTTCAAAGTAGTCTTGGCATCAATAACCGTTGCATTATAACCCTGGGTTCTCAAACCAATAAAAACTTCTTCCTTTTGGTCCACATTAAAATCACCTGCAAGTAATATTGGATGTTGAAAGTCAACTGATTTCAGATATTCTGTAATTGCCAATATTTCTCTTTCCGGGTTTTTATCATGCGGTCTAGAATGAAAGTTAATTACGGAAAGCTTACGCCCTTTTATATAAAAGTCCAGAAAAAAAGGTTCTCGATCAACCAGTGAGTCTAATTGTGAAATTAATGCCCCCCTATTCTTTATCTTAATGTTTTTTGTCTTCCAAATGAACGCATAACGCTCTGTTACATATTTAGGGCTATTGGTTGGGTTACTTATCACATAATCCCATTTTGCTCCTTTTCTATTCAGATTATCAGCAAGCTTAGCAACGGCTTGTGCTCCTCCATATCCGGACACAACTTCTTGTATGGCCACAATATCTGCATCGCGAACAATTTCAGCCATTCTATCTAGCTCTTCGCTATTCTTGGTCTTACCAAAATCTCTAATATTCCAAGAGATTAAACTCAATTGTTCTTGAGAAGAAACCGAAAAATGAAATAGAATTAATACTAGAAAAAAGGTGTTTTTTAACATGGTAGATTTTAATATCACGAAATTAATACAAATAGATTTTGTCTGATTACGGGATACCGTAAAAGATAAATAAACGGTTTAAATACTTTTACTTCCAACAAATCAAATACAACCATTTAGTTATTTAGAATATGACTAACAAAACAAATAAAAAAGAATCTTCATCAAGACAACGGTTATTGATTCTAAAACTGACCACCAATTCTTTAAAAATCATTTTAAGATTTTTAAAGCTTCTATTAAATGGTCAAAAAATGGAAAGTATTAGTTTTCAACCAGATTCAGAATACTGTGTTGATGGCACAATCAATCAATTACGCTGGGAAATACGAAATGCTGTTTTTATAACTGTTAGCAATTCATCTCAACTCTTTTTTAATTCGGGTCAGCTTCTATTTAAAGTAAAAAAGGGACAGAAAGAATTTCAGTTAACCGCATATGGGGTTGGAAAGAAAACTAAACTTTTTACAAAAATTAAAGTAGTAGCCCTTAACAAAAAAGACTTTTCTAAAGTAGAAACAATTTCAAAAAATATTGACGTCAACAAAAAGAAAGTCGAACTCAGTAAGCAAATAAAAAATTGCACTATATCATTTCAGAACACAAAACATCCTAAACAGTCTAAACAATTACAAATTGAATTAAATCAATCACCATTTCTGATAAACTCGTCTGATAAAATTAGACTTACCAATTCAATTGAAGAGCTGAAAAATTTAAAATTAGAATTAGAAACTGAAATTAACTAAACCAACCAAAATACATTAAAAATGAAAAGAGAATATTATACAAGCCCTAAACCAGGTCTAATAATGAGGCTTTTATGGAAAGCTGCAGGTTCAGATGGCTACATTTTAAAAAGAAGCACCTACTCTGATCAAGTAAAGTATGCTTGTTTAGGTGGCATTGTCGTTGCAACAGGTTTTATGGCTGCCGTAGCCGGAGGTTATGCTATCTATACAATCTTTGAACCCAAGGGCTCAGCTCTTGATGGGGGTACTGATACAACAACTGCAATTATGGCAAGCGCTTTTGGTATCATATGGGGTCTTATCATATTTAACATTGACAGATTTATAGTTGCTGCTACAGGTAAAGGTGATGGTACTGAAGCAATTACATGGGGAGAATTTGTTAATTCTGTACCAAGAATAATTATGGGGCTTGTTATTGCTATCACAATTTCTAAACCAATGGAAATTAGAATGTTTAAGTCTGAGATTGATGCAGAACTTCATCAAGAACAGTTAGTTAAACGTAAAGAATATGAAATAGCAACCAAGGCTAATTATGAAACACTATTTGATAAAATTGATGAAAAAGACTCCAGAATTGAATCGGGTCGAAATTTAATGAAAGCTGAACTAAAGCAAAAAACAGAAAGCAGAAATAAATTCCAAATAAACCTTCAAGAAGAAATCCAAGGAAGAGTAGGCTCTGGAAAATCTGGTGATGGTCCAGCAGCTGATGCTATTCGATTAAATCTGGCAATTGCTCAAAAAGAAATGGATGAGGCTAGTTTGGCGCTCAAGAAATTTGATGAAACTAATTTAGAGGGTCTTACACGTGTAAGTGAAGAAAGAGCTAACCTAAACAACGAGCTTAGACAGGAACTAGCAAAAAACGAAGCTGTAGCCAATGGCCTTGACGGACTTTTAGAGCGCATCAAACTTGCTCATGAAATTGCAGGAACATGGATTACACTTTTTATTACTCTACTATTCGTTGTTATCGAGCTAACACCAATTTTCTTTAAAATGATGCTGATTAAAAGCCCATATGATTTCATGGGAGATAATATTCAAGAACTTTTAAAAGCAGATAATGGTATTCAAATCAAATATGACTATTACAAAGATAAAGAAGGACAAGAAAGAGACTTAATAATAAGCCATCATGCAGAACGTAAAATTGATGAAAAAATAGCATTAATGAAGGCTCAATCAGAATTGAGCGACTATATAATTGACCGTTGGAAAGAGAATGAAAAGAAGAAAATAGACAATAACATAGAAAACTATATATCTGAAGTATAGATGTCACAAGCAAGAATATATCATCCTTTTTGGAAATTGGCAGGAGAAGATAAAAATATACTTAGAGACTCTGAAAAGTATTTACAAATACGCTTTGCATTAAGTGGGTTCTTAATTGCCCTATTATTTCTAACAGCCACAATTTCTTATCACCATACTTTTTCACAAATCTTCAATATCCCTAATGTATCATGGGTTTGGAGCTTGCTTTTTTCATTGATGATCTTTAACATTTATAAACTAAGCTTAATTACAATTTCTGCCAATCCGAATAGAAAGGGAGTTGGTTACATAACCTCATTTTTAATTCGCATTTCTATTTTGCTATTACTAGGTCTAACGATAATAAAACCTATTGAGACGTTACTTTTAAAGAGGACGCTAAATATAGAATTAGCTCATCTGAAGGTTGACGAAATTAAAAAGGCAACAATACAAACTGCAGCCTATTTTGATGATGAAATAGCATCTAACAATCAAGAGTTAATTAGACAAAAACAACTTCTAGCCGACGGAAGAATAAAAAACAACTCAAATAGGGTTGAACTATTAGAAGCAAAAAAAGCAAAACTACTATTAGATAAAAAAATACTAATCGTAGATACAGAAAATAGAATAGATGCTTCACCTCATTATGTTAGAGGCTTGATACTCTTAAATTATAAATTTCCTTGGGTTTGGATAATCTCTATTGGTTTTCTAATATTATTTCTTACACCTTTATTTCTCAAATACTTCATATCTAGATCAAGCTCATATGACATTGTAAGATCAGAGCTAAACAGAGATATTATTTTAGACGAATACGATAATTTCAAGAAGCAATATCCTTTATTATTTCAAAATAGTATAGGTAAAAGAATTGAATTAGAAGAACGTTTTGAAGACCCTCCATTTAATCAAATACCTAGGACAATTACTCGTAAAACGGGGACTGAATTAGATTTTATTAACTACTTAAATGGGCTATAAAACTCTTACATTTTCACGCCAAGTCGAAAAAAGAACTTATGTTCAAGGTGAATTTACGGGCAAATATCACGGCATCGCAAATGATAAAATTCTTCTTTCCAATACTGAACTTTATGACATTTACATTTATGAAGGAGAGATAAGCAATCTTAAGAACAATAAAGAGCACCCTGCAATTATAGATGAAACAATTTATAATGCCATAGTATCAGAAACACAATTAACACAAAAAAGTTTTGAAAATGTTCTTATAAATCTAAATACTACAATTCAAGGTTATGACAGTGTACGTTTAGAAATAATCGAACCAAAATTAGAAGCGGTTCAAATTTATGATGTCGTAAAAGATGGTAATAAAACCTTTGGCACTCTTGCATGTTTAGTGAGCGGTTATCTTTTAGAATTTGAAACGATTTTCAATGAAATGCCAGTTGAGACTTGCGATAATTGCAGTCAAATACTAGAAGAATGCACATGTAAAGAGTTTACCCCTGTAGTATTTGAAGATGTTGCTGAAATTGATATTATCCATGAAGAAATTGCTCAAGAGCCTTTTTGGAAAAGTATTCCTAGGGCTTTTAATAAAGAAAATAGGACCAAATTATGGAACGAAATTCAAACATCTGGGTGGGGTTGTCTTGGATTCATTGGTTTACTATTTAGTCTAATATTTTTATTCTCATTTGGTCTGCCAGGTATATTAGCTGGTCTTTTTCTAGCATTGCTTTATGCCATTGGTGCATTTTTTAGATTCTTTCCTACACTACCTTATCATTGGCGACAATTACTCTATGCTTTTACAGGTATTCTAATTATAGGTCTACTTCTAAATTTATTTAAACAATCTGACAATTACTTAAATAAATCAAAAACTGAAATTTCAGATACCAACAAAAAAGGTAAAGAACATTTCAATCATCAACCAAATACTAATTCTGATGAGGAGTTTAAAATAATTAGAAATAATAAAAACGATAATTTTAAAACTGATAACTTAGATTTTGACCAAGAAGAAAAATCTGCACAAAACCCTGATGAAATACCAATTGATCAAACTGTTACTTTGTATAATGATTCTATTGAGAGTTTCCAAAACGAAAGTGTATATACGCAAGAATATCAAGTAGAAAGTGAACCCAATCAAATTTTACAAGACTCTTTAGTAGCTAACCCTACTTCTAACTCGCAAAAATCAGATACCTATGTAAGCTCTATTCCACAAGAAAACAGAGAGCAGACAAATGATTTAGCCGCCCCTAACTCTAGTACTAAGCAAATTGTAAACGAACAGAATGAAAATAATACTAATGTTAATGTAGCTACCAAAGAAACTAACGATAAGAATTCAAACGAAGGCATAATACCAATATATACTACTGACACACTGGCAATTACAAAACGAGAAAAAGAACCAAAAATACGACCATTAATGACCGGAACCGTTTTTCAAGAAGGTGATATTTACATATGTAAAGGCGACACTAGTGAACGCTATCATTTAAATCAAAATTGTAAGGCATTAGATAGTTGCACTAGTAGTATTTATCAAATGAATGTACCTGAAGCTGAAAGACAAGGGCGTAGTTTATGTGAATTAGAGAAATAAAATATAATGGAAAAAATAATCAAAGTAATACTAGCCCTTCTATTCTTCCTATGCCTACTAGATATGCCTTATGGTTATTATGAATTGGTACGTTTTGTAGCCTTCGCAAGTTTTGCATTTTTAGCGTACAAGGCTAATCAAGAAGACAAAAGCGAACAGGTATTTATTTATATAGCCCTTGCCCTACTCTTTCAACCTTTTTATAAAATTGCTTTGGGAAGGGAAATATGGAATATGGTAGATGTGGTGGCTGGTATTGGTTTACTGATTTCTATATTTATTAAAAACAAAAAATCAGTTAGAGATAAATAGACCGCCGGGCGTTTGACCATTCAACATTACATCAACTTATTGTCAACAATTGAATTGTTGACAGGTTGTTGAAATTGTGTTGCAGTTAAAATCTATAGCAAACATTGCACCTAAAGTCAAAATTTAAGAACATTTCAACAGTCAACAATAGTTATGTCATTTCCTTTTACCCAATTAGTTATCTGCATTGAGATTTCCTTTTGCCATTGTCTAATATCAGTATTGTACGGTAGAGAAATCACACTACACTCTTCTTCACCTAATCTTTGAAAATTTTGCTCGTTATGGTTATAATAACGACCGTGATTTCTACTAAAAGCAACTGCAGGATACAACAACGCCACCCTCTTTGCTTTGTAATATTTCATATACGTAAACATTTGCCTTAAGTCTTGCGGTGATGGGTTATAGTTTTTAATATGCTTCCATTTAGTGTCAAGTACTACGCAGTCCTCCTTACCTTTATTTAAAACAATATCTGGTCTCATAGTAGAATTATAACCCCTAGATGGTTTCCAGAAGTTCATACTGCTCTGAGCGGCAATAGTTGTATTTACATCTTTATATTTTCGCAAGCTAACATATACAAATTGCTCCCATAATGAATTCATATCAAACATTAATGCCAGAATATGATTTGAGCCCTTACTAACGTCTGGGTGAAAGTTTAAAAGCAATAAGCGTGCAATCTGTATAGCCTTTTCGTACTGCTGGGTCTTTCTGTTCAAAGTCAACTTATTAAAAGTTGCTTCAGTAATTTTTACATCTGGCATCTCCGGAAATTCTAACTCCAATAATTTCAAAGGTCCGTGTATATTTTGGTTGGTATTTATACGAACTAATAATTTTATAGCTTTGAACAGGATACTGTGAAGTTCGTGGGTAGAATCATATACTGTATGTTGAATATAAAATCGTTCTTGGTGAACCAAATTTTGGCTGATATGTTTACCAAATTTTAAGTTGCCTTTTAGACTCGTATTATTGCCTTCTGCCCTACGGTATTTTTTCACCAAGCCCTGCCTAAGCAAATACTTCACCTCCTTTATAAAGAGTTCAAAGTATAGATGTAATATAGAATTAGATTTTAATTTTAGATTTCCAGATGAAGGTGCTTTTAAATCAAACACACCTGCAGCTCGCAACATGTCAATTAACACTATACGCCAGCTATCTTCTGAACCGGAAAAACCTTTATCAATCTTTGGTAAAATCTCGATTAAGGTATCTCCAATTTGTAAAACACCAACATACTCACAAAATTTAACCCCATTATGTACCAGTGAATAATATGGCACACCAGATTCACCATAAAATTCTTGCATGGATTTCAATTGAACATCGGTAAGCTTTTTATCTCCCCTATCGGTTCTTAAAACTTCATGCTCAAATACTGTAAGGTGGTTGTCTTTGTTCAAATCTTTATCCTAATAATTCAAATAAAGCTTTTTTAAATTCTTCATTACTCATATCTACAGCGTTCTGTACAGTGTATAATTTACGTTCCAAAAGTGAGCTTGCTTCATAATCAAAAGGAGCAAAAAACTCATCACCTGAAGCCTCTTCATTAGAAACTATAAAACCCGGACCCATTACCAAACCAATTTTACCATAGTCCCCATAAAAATACTCTTGCAACAACGGAATAACCTTATTAGATATAACTGCCTTCAAACCTTTTATAGAATTAATCTTTAAAAAGTAACTGTGCCCAATAGCGTGGTCTTTATCCAAAAGCTTCTCTATACGTTTATTAATAGTACTTAGAAGTTTCACCAAATCTATTTCGTCTATAAATCCGTTTTGTGCATGACCATACTCTTTTATATATTCTGGTATTGGTGGCGTTTCACTAAAACTAAATCTTCTTCTAAGAGCAGAGTCCAGAGCCTCTACACTTCTATCGGCAGTATTCATGGTACCGATAATATATAGATTAGAAGGCACACCAAAATACTCTTTACTATAAGGTAACTTAACCATTAAGGCTTCATCACCACCAAGTCTTTTGTCTTTCTCTATTAAGGTTATTAATTCACCAAAAATAGCCGAAACATTACCTCTGTTTATTTCATCAATTATTAGAACCTTTGGTGATATTGCCTGTGTTTTATTCTTTTCATTTGATGTAACGTATTTTACTAAGCCTTTATAAATACTGTCATATCCAAATAAGTACTTATCCCATTTCGTTGGTAGTTTATGATATAAACCATCTCTATTTGTTGAACCAAAGTCATCAATAGATAAATTACCATTTTTAAATTCTGAAATTATTTCATTAACAAAATCCATTGCTAACGGAAGAAAACCCGATTCTCTTTTTAGTGTTAATATGCTGTCAGTTACACTAAAAATTTCATATTGATTTCTTGAACCAAAAACATCACCTGGCACCAATGCACTATATACCGGCAAGCATAATTTTTTAAATATTCCTGGAACAACTTCGTAAGTAAGCCCTTCACTACCCACGACAGGCTTTATACCCTCTACAAAATCTTCATATGACATACTCTGATGAAAAGTTGTAAAAACGATATTATCTTTATCAACATTTTGAGTGAAGTAGTCATTGATTGCTTCTCTGGATAAATCTTGAGTATTAACACCTAATATATTTAAAGCTATATCTTTAGTTCTATATGTCTTTCCTGTGCCTGGAGGACCATATAAAATTTGATTTAACGGATATTTTGACATAGCAATTTGTGTTGTTTTTTTATTTTCAATACTTCTATAATTATTTTCAGCTAATCTTAAGATTGCATTATATTCCTGCTCTGTAGCGCTAAAATTTGTACCTTGATTTCCCGCTTTAAATGCACTAAAAGCCTTGTCTCCTCTTATGTCCTTTTGTAGTACAGGATAGTCTAGCAATAAATATTCAATATCAATTCTAACACGTTCGGTAACCGATGACTCTTCTAAATTTATATAATAATTTTTCTCAATCGGTTCCTCTTCAAAAGCGGCAACTTCAGATGTCACCTCTGCTAGTGCATAACAACCAGCACTGTCACCGGTTTGCCATAGAATTACCTTATCACCTATTTTTATTTTCTCTTTATGAGCGGCTACCTTAAAACTTTTTAGATGTCCATCCTTAAGAGCACTATTTATGTCATAAATATTTGGACTACCTTGAAAAATCCAATAATTAACCTCTTTTCCACTAAACTTTTGCTCTAGGAATTTGGTATAGTTCGCTTTTCCTAAAATAGCCATAGGTATACCTTTACTATTTTTCCTATCGTATTCGTAAAACTCTTTATTTTTTAATCGTTGTTCTTTAGAGTTTTTAAATTTTATATAATTGATTAGTTCTCTATAATTCTTTTCGTCAACCAAAAATAGGTCTCTTTCCGAAAAGAAATTATTTATCTCATCTAATCTTTCAATTACGGAGTTAATTGAACTACCAAGGTAGTAATGGTAAGAATCAGGTGCTTTATTAAGCAGCCATTCGGCAAATTCTAATTTTACATTCTTCATTTGTATTTTTTGATTCTTTGGCACTACACTAAAATTATTTCTTTCGTAGGCATTAAAACAATCTGTACCAAGACCTCCTTTAAAGTAACTTTCGATTTTTCTTCCCACAGCGTTAAAATTAGCATAAGCCATTACCGCTTTTGGAGGATATGATTTACCTTCAAAAACTAAATCATAAGTAGATGATGGACCAAAACCGTTAGGCATCCCTTTTTCATTAAAATCCTTTATCCCTTTAATTATATGTTCCTCCTTAACTTTTTCGAAATCCATTTATAATACTCTTTAAATTCAGTCTTCAAGTAAATGTTTATTGGTTATCCAAAATTTCTGTAAATCAGTTTTCAAAATATCTATTCTATTTTTAGTTTCTGGATTCCAGCTAGATGGGTAACTTCGTTTTCTAGCAGACCTTAAATCTTTATTAGATTGTACTTCAATATTTAAAAATTTATCTATCATAATCAATGTATGATTTTTATGAAGGCGTGACCAAGAAAATTCACCACCTGAAGTCATTAGCGAATAGCCGCATTTTTCAAATGCTTTAAAAATTTCTTTATCCTCAAAAAGTAAATTTTTATCAAAAGTAGATAAGCATAGATTTATAGTATATGCGATTTTATCAGCGCTTCTTTCCTGTGTTCTTCTCTTATTAATACCTTGGCTATAAAACTGTTTAATAAATTTTTTTAAGAAAATATTTCTACTCATTTTTTTATTTGATTAAATAGTCCCATCAGCAATCCCTGAATATAATTTTTCAATTGCATCACTAATAGAAGATATTGTATCAAATACTCGAGCTTGATCCGAAGCAAAATCTTCTAAAGACATTCCTACAGCACGAATATTACTAGTAATGGCATCACCTGATAAATGAATTAAGTTATTTCTTACTTGTTGAATAACATCATCAATGTCTGTTGCTAATACTGTTGCATCTAATATATTTGCTCCGTGAACATCTCTGGCTACTCTCAAAGCTGCTCCAAGCCCAGTTATATTTACTTGCCCTTGTTGACTTATAACATCTGAAGACCAAAATTCTTTTAAATAATCAACATCTCTAAATTCTAAAAACCAGCTACTATTTTTTTGAAACCGTTTTACTCTTACTAAATGTGGAGCATTCTGGTCCGCTTCACTCAAAAAATCGTTGTGAGCTCTGGGCATCACATCTTGAAATTCAATATTGTAACCGTTTTGATTTGATGAAATTTCTGCTCTTTTGATTTCATAAGTATCATTAGTAGGTGTACGATTAGTATAAGTGTAACCTTTTGAAGCAAGTGCATCACGTAAAGTACCTTCTAAAGCAATTGAAATTAAAGACAATGCCGTCAAATAATTTTCATTTTCATAAGCTGTTATAGCCTGATTTACATATTGTATTAAATAATGTGGTACGATATCGTCTTGAGAAACAGCAATCTTTCTTAATGGTATTGAAATGTATTCATCATCTTGGGGTGTATGAAGCATCCATTCTAAATTCCAAGAACCATTTGATAAATATTTTAATTTTACATCTTTGTCAATATCAAATGTTAAAATTTGACAAAAATTATCAATATTAACTCCAATTGCTCCCTGGCGAGTAAGATCTGAATGTAAAGCTTCTACTAAAAGAATTAAAGCGTCTCTACCTTGATTGGCTCCAGTTTGTCTAATTTTATGTCTTAACGTTGCTAATTGGGGGGCAATTGGACCAGTATTACTAATAAAGGGATTAAGACCACTAGTCAATGCTGAACTTGCTGCATTTAAAACTTTTATCTTATCTGAGTTGTAAAGAGCAACAATAGTATCAAAGGTCTCTAATAAAACACTTCGTTTAATTATAGGAAAAGATCTCATAACAAATCCCCCTCCTTTCCTAAGTCAGAAAACATCTTATTTAAATCCTGTTTCTCTTTATTTAATGCAATCTCTTGCTCGGTTATAAGATTAATTTTTTTATTATAATTCCCGCAAATTTTTTCTTGAATAACAAATGGAGGAACAGGTATATAAATGGACTCAAAACTCTTAAGGTTTAAAGAGGGTATCACGCTACCAGTAGAACTATCTTCAAATTGTTTTTGAACATAATCACTATTTAAAGCAATAGTTAAATAATATGGTTTAATTAGATTTAAGTTTGGTCTCAATAACACTAAATGCTGGTTCAACCCTAACCCCTTAAATTTATCAGTTACTATTGCTGCACTCCCTTTCTGAGTTCCTATAATGTTTATTATAATATCATCAATTTCTGATTTAATTGGATTATTTGGAATCTTTTCTCCCGATGTATAAGAAAACCCTTCTTCTAGAATTTTCATGCTTCTTATTGCAGCGGGAGCCAGATATGGAATATCTTCTTTTTTATCTCTCTTATAAGTATTACCCCTTTTAATTACACTTACCAATTCTTTTAATGGAATAGCTTGAAACTTTGAATTAAGACTTTCATTTAAATATTGAAAATCACGATACCAATAATTAGAAAAATGAAAATTTTCGATATTGAGGTTATCACTTGTAAAACCACTAAGCTCATTCTCTATTCTATTTTTATTTAAAAATAATTTCCATTTTTTTAAAATTATGTGATCAGTGACATCATTAGTTTTTGGAACACTATCGAATGAAGCAAAAAAAGTTTCATCATCCGATTGATTATTTTTATGGATAATTAAAATACTTGTAGAAACTGCAGAATATGGTTTAAAAGTATCAGGCGTTAAATTAATTATACCTTTAACTGTATGTTTAATTAATAGTTTGTTTCTGAACTTCTTAAAAGATGATGACAACAAAAAGCCATCTGGAACAATCGCAATAACATAGCCATTCGTTTTACACCTATCCAGTCCTTTAGAAACCATCAATACAATACTATCAATTTTATTTAACCCAAATTTTGGCATAACCTTAAAGCCAAATGGGGGAGCTACTAATACACAATCAAATTTATTATTTACAATACCAAAGAATGTATCCGTTAATAAGTCAGGTGTAAAAACAGTATTTGAAGGCTTCTCACTAGATAGCGATTGTTGAGATTTTATCCAATATTCGTTATTCTTATTTAAATAAAAGCTTTCAACATTTATCCAATTATTGTTATGCGCACTGCTAATTAGTGTTCCATATTTTGAGAAAATATCTAATAGTTCAATTTTAGGTTTCCCTTCTGGATATAGACTAACCATAAAATTTGATAACCATCTAGGCACATGCCAATCATACTTATTCTTTATTAAAAAATCGTCTATGTATTTTAAAACGAACTCTTTATCATCTATAAAATTAACGCCCTTCCAACGCTCTAAAACATTTTGTACTAAATCTTCACTCGATTTATTTTGGACAAAATTACTGTCAAGAGATAGAATGAAATCAACACCTAAGTCGAGTAAAGTTTTTCTATAAATTACTAATGATAAGTCAAAAGATAAATCACCAGTAATTGGAAAATTTTGTAAAAAAGAAGAAACGTGATCGAGTAAAATCTGCAAATATTGCTTATTGGAAAGCTTCTTTTTTCCAAAATCATTTCTATGTATTTGTTCTATTTCAGAAGGTCTTCCTATTTCATTCGTTTTTAACCACAAATGCTTTACGCCGTTAGAAATAATATAATAATCAGCACCTAATTGCTGAGCAGATTTTTGTAGTTGTCTCGCTATTGGACTGAAACCGATATCATTGGTATTACTAAATAAAGATGAATCAGACTTCACCTCTACAGCTACCAAATTACTGTCTCCTGATGTAACAACCAGATCTACTCTTCTGTGAGAATCGATTGGAACTTCATACTTCAAACTTTCCTTAGCATAGCCAAGACTTTCCAGATATAAAACTACATCTTCTAAAATTTCAAATTCCTTTTTCATCACTTATAATAATGCTATTATTAATCTTCAAATACCTAGCTTAAGTACTTCATATTACCTGCTTCTATTTCTAAGCGTTTTTTGGTCCATTACTCTCAAGTATTCCCTTAACTTAAGGCATTTATTTTTTACACTAAGCTTCTTTTAACTTATCAAACAAATCACTTAAAAAATCTTCCATTTGTTTTAATGAGTATTTCAAAAATTCTTGATTCTCTATCTTAACCTTATAACTAATAGAATGGATATTTTCTGTTTCATCCAGCGTAAAACCATTTATTTTTTTTAATGCTTTTATACAATCTAACTTCTTATTTATTCTAGGTTGATTACTTTTTATTCTACCATTATAATGAACAATAACATTTCTTAATTCTAAAAAACTAATTAGAAATTGATATTGAGGAAATTTTGTTATATCAACTTTTGGCTTAAAGGTCTTTTTAGCCTTTTCTAAAAAAGTACCTTTATATTCGACTTTAATATTTTGTTTATGATTTTCAGTAAATATGCTAATTTCAGTTTCAAAAAAAATAAACAATTGAATAACAACGGAATACCTGTATCGTTGTTGAAAAACATTGTACTCATAATGATCATCAACCGCTGAATCGATTAAATGATCATAATAACTTTGGTTATAATCAAGTCTTTCTTTTATTGGATCGTCTTCTGGTATTTCTTTTAACTCCTTAAATTTTTTTTCGATTTCTAAAAAAGAAGTTTCAAAATTATTTTCAATAAAATCAATATATTTTTCGAATGAATATGTTTCTAAATTTAACCACTGACCTAAAAAAACTAGTTTATCCATTGTAAGAATTTTTTCCTCCTTAACACTCCAATAGGCTTATATAAAAGACCTTGTTATATTTAACAATTGTATTTTGAGAATTCATTGAACTTTTACATCTATTTTGTCATAGCTCACTTACCTTTTTCTTAAATTCTGGGTCATTAATAATTCTAGCTATCAAATCCCTTTCATCCTCTTGTTCTGTTAAATTTTCTATTTTTAAGGTCTTATTTTGCTTAGGCTTAACATTTGCCAAAATCGCAAGCTCATCTTTTTGTGAAAGAAAGGGATCATATAGTTTATGAAATCCTTTTCCAACGGCACCCTGAAACATTAAAAGTTTAGGTTTCTCTACCTCTTTTCTGCTGTTAGTCAAAATATGAGTCGTTGCAATACCAGGATACGGATCAATATAAAATATCTGTTTTATGCCTAGTTGAAATGCCTTCTTTGAACAAAGCTCACAAGGGCTTGCAGTAGTAAATAAATTACCTTTTTTCAAACCTTGTCCTCCATATTTGGTAATTTGAAGCATTGCATTTTCCTCAGCATGCAATGAACGAGTATGAACCTGATTCTTTTCACCTTCAAAAGCATTATGATATGTTTTAAAACAGAAAGAACAAGGACGACCTTCTAGTTTTTCATAATCTACTCCGCTGAACTCCTCAGTGAATTTTGTTTTAAAATTATCACCATTTGGATAAACACCATTATCCCCTTTTTCAAATTCACTAAAATGCAAATCATTTTTACCATTTATCAAGTCATTTGCATTTCTTAAATTACAAGGAATTTGATATCGTGGAATATCATTCCATCCAATAGCCTTTACTGAAAAACTAGCATCTGTTACTACGGCTCCCACTTGTCTTGAAATACATCCAGAATTTGCTTTGGCATTATAGGCTATTTGCATTGTGCGCTCTAACCCTGTGGGTGTAATAACACCTGGTTGATGAATAAGGGCAATTAACTTAGCTAATTGAGGAAAAAGATCTAGGTTTTTATAATTTTTTAATTCTGCTTGTAACTGTTTGTCAGAATTTGGGATTTTTAATACCCGAGTATCTTCCTCTCCCCTTACTTTGTTGGAATAAAATATATGGAAATCACTTTTTTGAATACAATTCTCAACATCTGGTGATGAAAAAATGCCCTTATTTACCTCGCCTCCTTTATACTCAGAGTCGTCTATCTGTAAAATATTATCAATATGTCCGTTGATTTGAGTTTCAGAGTAGTGTGCTTTATATTTTTTATTAATAACCTCTCTAATATAGGACTCTCTTTCTTTAGTAGATTTATTAGTCGCAATTGTATAAAAAGCTGAATACTTCTCTTTAAAAAACATTAATTCCAAGGAATTTTTTAATGAGTCAATGACAATTTTAGTGTATTCATTTTTTGCTTTCCAATTTTTAATTAAACGATTGATGGTCTTTGCTACTGTGTAAATATTATTTAAATCATGATTTTCCTTTAAAGAATAAACACTTCCATATGCCCTAAGGTTATTAGCTAAGTCATGAGTAAGCCTAGTCCTTTTCGTAATATCGATACTATTAAGTAAACTATAAAACCTTTTTGATAAACCTTCAAAAAAATTAAAATAATACTCGTAGAATTTTGGACAACTTTTTTTATCAGCTAAACACTCCCATAAAGTATCACAAGTTAAACTCTCATTGGGATACTTAAACCATGAATCCTCTTCTCCTTTAAAGAAGTTTAAAATTTTATTTTTCACTTCAACCTCAAGGTCAAATCGATTTTCTAGTGAGCTATTTTTTGAAGCTCCATTTTGGCAGACAATCTCAATAATATTTGAAATAGCTTCATTAAAATTCTTAGCAGGTTTGACTGCCTCATAAACTAAATGAAGCAACAAAACATCTTTATAATTAATCACTTTGAATTCATGCCAATTATTCTCGTACTTCAAATAATTCACACAGACATTAATTTTTAATTGATTTATATCAACAGATTCTGGTACAACTAAATCTTGTATGGGTTCATTAAATTTTGAATCTGCCAATAAATTAGCTATCTCAGAACATCCAGCACCTACTCTACCAGTAATTCCAATTATTGTAAAATTTTTTCTTAATGAATAAAGTTGTTTCATAATTTATAAGTCTAGTCTAGCCAATATTTTTCGCTCTTACTTTTCAAAAACCTCACGCAAACAACTCTGCATTAATTGCGCACTATATTCTTGGTTTTGCTCTACGTTTTGTTCTAACCTATTACATAAACCCATTAAAGCATTTACTTTTTCTACAATGGCTTTTTGTTCTTCTAATGGTGGAATCGGGATTATTGATGCTTTCAACTTTGTAAGAGTAACTCTAGTTATCGCAACACCTGTCATTCCTTTTCTCATCAAATCATAGTAATAAGGACTTCTAAATACTCTTAACAAATATTCATTAAGAACCTCTTTTGGTTGTTTTATTAAAGCCACACTTGATAGCATACTGAATTCCTCATCCAAATCATTTATACAGCAAATACCCGTTGTAGCTCCATCTTTTATATAAAGCAAATCACCTAACTCAGGATTACATCTAGCATAAATTTCTTTATGAGCTTCCTCTGTTACATAAGTAATATTAGATAATTTTACACCTTTTGATTTAATATTTTTCGCCGAGACATATTTAAAATCTCCATTTTCAACATTAGCTGGTGAATGATGAGTTCCATCAGTTATTTTAAGCATTGAATTTCCAAGGTATTCCCAAACCCAACCTTCAGGTAATTCATAAGGAATTTCCTCTTTGGTTATTTTAGGCAACGCTTTTTCCTTTTTTATTTTTTTGTCCTTTATAAGTTGTGCTTTCTCTTTTTGGATGCGTTTTAACAAAATGCTTGCATTTTCAGTATCTGTATTATTAACTCGCCAGTCTGCTGTTAGTTTTCCTTGTACTGCTAATTGTAAAACGGTTTCTCTTAACTTTTTAATGTTAGAGGTTTCATTAAAGAAACTTTTAAAATGGTCTTGTAAAAAAGTCCATTCTTGGTTGGCATTATTGGTGGTAAGTTGGTTTAAAGCAGAAGTAACAAAGTCTTCTTTTAAACTAATTCGTTTAACCGTTAATTGCTCTAATTGTTCTATTTCTTTAAAAAGAGTTTCTACTACTTTTACAATTTCTTTTTGTTCCTCTAGTGGTGGAATTGGAATCGGAATACTCTCCCATTTCCCTTTATTTAATAATGCAATTGTTGTACTTGTTGATTTTTCCCAAGCAACATCATAAAAGTATTTTGAAGAAAGACAGTTTAGTAAATAATTAGAAGAAATTAATAATGGTGTTATCGCGTTTATTTGCTGATTAAATGAACAGTCTCTATTAATAATTGCACATTTCCCAATTGTTCCAAGACAGACCATTAAAACTGAACCTGAAATTGCTGTTCGTCCTAGTTTTTCTTGCCCCAAAAGTGAAAGTCCTTCGTTTTCATAATTTACTTTCCAATCTTTTATATCACCTGGTTTCAAGAAAGGTACATCATCTCCAAAAAAGTTTGAGTTAGACTTAGAAGGCGTTCCTCCTGTCATTGTTAATCCAACATCTCTAAGCCTATACCATCCCCATTTTGATGGACTTTTGAATGGGATTTCATGTTTTTCAATAACAGGCAGAAGCTTCTCTTTTCTTATTTTCTTATCCTTAACCAGTCGTTCCTTTTCTTTTTTGATTCTATTCAATAATTCAGAAGCAGGTTCAATATTTGGGTTATTTTTTCGCCAATTCGCAGTCAACTTTCCTTGAATAGCCAATTGTAAAACCAATCCTTTTAACTCTTTGGCATTTTTAGGTCTAACCGTAAGTTCTTTAAAATGTTGTAGTAACTGCATATTATTTTAAAGCTTCAGTTAGTACATTTATAATTTCGTCTTGTATGGTGGAAATTTTTTGTTCTGTAGTTCTAAATTTTTCTAACAAAACTTCTGGACTTGCTAAGGTATCAATTTCTTGGTGTGGGTTTTTAATATCTAAATTATAACCTCTTTTTTTTATCTCTTCAATGGATACTTTCCAGGCTTGTGTGTTTTCTTCACGGTTATTCCACCATGCTTTTTCTTCTTCAAACTCTTTTATATTAATGGGTTTGGTTTTGTTATAACTTACTGCTTTTCCAGGGTATGGATGTTCGTAATACCAAACCTCTTTAGTTGGTATTCCTTTTTCAAAAAATAATAGATTGGTTTTAATACCTGTATAAGGGTTAAATACCCCATTTGGTAAACGTACAATGGTATGTAGGTTGCATTTGTCTAGCAACTCTTCTTTTAGGCGTGTTTTCATCCCTTCGCCAAACAAAGTACCATCGGGTAGTACAATAGCACAACGCCCTTTATCTTCTAAAAGCTTAATGATTAATGCTAAAAACAAATCGGCTGTTTCTTTGGTTCTAAACTTTTTAGGGAAGTTGGTTTCGGTACCATCTTCTTCTATACCACCAAAAGGCGGGTTAGAAAGGATAATATCAATCTTATCTTTTTTTCCCCAATCTGCATAGGGTTTACTTAGTAAATTATCTCTACGTACTGCTGGCAAATCGAAACCATGAAGCATTAAATTAGTGGTACACAGTAAATGTGGTAATGGTTTTTTCTCGATACCACGTATGGAGGTTTGCAGTACTTCTCTTTTTTTAGGGTCGTTTACTTGTGATCTTACATGATCAATAGTACAAGTTAAAAACCCACCAGTACCACAAGCAGGATCAAGCACGCTCTCGCCTAATTGAGGATTAATCATGTCTACCATAAACTGCGTAACCGCTCTTGGTGTGTAATACTCCCCCGAAGAACCTGCAGATTGTAGGTCTTTTAAAATGGTTTCATAAATATCATTAAACACATGACTGTCTTCGGAGCTATTGAAATTGATATCGTTAATCACGTTTATAACTTGACGGAAAAGCGTTCCGTTTTTCATAAAGTTATACGTATCGTCAAATACAGAACGTATAATTTTTGCTTGCGGACTTATCGTAATATCCAACTCTTTCAAAGCAGGAAACAACTCGTTTTCTATAAACTCCATTAAGGCATCACCAGTTAAACCTTCATCGTCTGCTGCCCAGTTTTGCCATTTTAAGTTTTCAGGAATTGGGCTTTCGTAATTGTCAATCGTGATTTCCCATTCTTCTTCTTTATCGGCAAATATTTTCATAAAAAGCATCCAAACCATTTGCGAAATACGTTGCGCATCTCCATCTACTCCTGTGTCTTTACGCATAATATCGCGTATACTTTTTATGTTTCCTGTTATGTTACTCATTAAGCTATATTGTATATTTCGTTTTCTAATTCTTTTATGGCTTGGTCAAAATCTTTTTTCTTACCAAAGGCTCTTACCAACTCCACAGGAGAACCCATTTGACTTAAAGGCTGTACTTTTAAAACCGACCGTTGTTCTATGGAAGAAATTCCCTCTTGCTCATACTTGTCTAGCAGGCTATTTAAAACCTTTTGTGCTGTCTCACTATACTTTGTAAAGTAGTTGCGTTTACGTACGTTATTTGCTCTTTCTTGCCTTGTAAGTACAGGCTGATCAAAAGCAACATGGCAGATTAAATCAAAAGCATCTAAATCTTGACCAACATCTTCTCGCAAAGCTTCTAATAGTACACCGTGTTCTGCTAATTCTTTTATTAGTTCTTCTTTCTTTTCTGATTCATTCCATCTTTGAATAAAATCATCTAATGAACTAAACTCTTTTTCTATATTTTTTCTAGAATAATCTTTTAAAGATTCTGTAATCAGCTTACCATCTTTACCGTAATACTGAACACGCTCATGAACAACCGATACGGGAATTTGATTAACGTAGTATTTCTTTATTTCTGTTTCCCCTTCGTCAATACCTATATCTGGGGTTTTAGGAGGTCCAAAATCACCAGGGTCAATTGGTTCCGCATTATCTGGTTGTGTAATGTCATCCTCTGGCGGAACTACTGGCTCACCAGGCTCTGGTTCATAAATTTGAACAGGATCACCATCAAAATCTGGTCGAGCAAATATATTTGTCGCTTTTCTAAAGTCCATAATCGTAAAAAAGACTTTACCTTCTGCTTCACGAATACGAGTACCACGACCAATAATTTGTTTAAATTCAGTTACGGATTGTATGTTAGATTCTAACACAATAAACTTCACCATTTTTGTATCAATACCCGTAGTCAGCATTTTAGAAGTTGTAGCTATTACAGGAAAACGTTCTTCAACATCTGTAAAATTATCTAGTTCTTGTTTGCCTACTTCATCATCGCCTGTAATCTTAACGCAGTAATTCCAATGTTTAGCAACTAAATCTGCATTTTCATTTATTAGTGCTTGGCGCATTCTATTTGCGTGGTCAATATCTGTACAAAAAACAATAGTTTTAGCAAAACGGTCTGTTGCTTTAAGATACTCTGTAATCTTTTTTGCTACAACTTCTGTACGTTCATCTATCGCTAATGTTCTATCGTAATCTTTTAGGTTATAAATACGGTCTTTTACTTCATTACCATACTTATCAATTAAGCCTGCAGTAGGTCGCCAACCGTCATCTACACTTGTAGTAATTCTAACTACTTTATAAGGTGCCAAAAAGCCATCATCAATACCTTGTTTTAAAGAGTAATTATAAACTGGTTCTCCAAAATAGTCCATGTTAGAAACATCTTTAGTTTCTTTAGGTGTTGCTGTTAGACCAATTTGAGTAGCTCCTTTAAAATAATCTAAAACTGCTCGCCATGCAGAAGCTTCTGAAGCGCTACCCCTATGGCACTCATCAATAACAATTAAATCGAAAAAGTCTGGACTAAATTCTTTGTATGCATTTTTATCATCGTCTGTACTTGTTAGACCTTGATAAAGTGCAAAATATATTTGGTAGGATTTATCAATCTTTCGGTTTTTAATAATATGCATGATATCATTTCCGAAAGGGGAAAAATCTCCATTTTTAGTTTGTGTGAGTAACGCATTTCTATCTGCAAGAAATAAGATGCGTTTCTTAACACCAGTTTTCCATAAACGCCAAATGATATTAAAAGCAGTATAGGTTTTACCAGTACCAGTTGCCATTACCAAGATAATTCTATCTTGACCTTTAGCAACAGCTTCTAAGGTTCTGTTAACGGCATTTTGTTGGTAATACCTAGGCGTCATTCCGCTATCATCAGCGTAATAATCATTTTCGACTATCTCTTGTGCCTCTGGGGTTTCAATATTTGTAAACTTTAAATACTTCTGCCACAAATTTTCTGGAGACGGAAAATCATCTAAAGGAATCTCTTTTTCTAAAGCACCAGATGTATACGTTTTATCATGAAATACAAATGAATCTCCATTAGAAGTAAACACAAAAGGTATTTGTAGAATATCTGCATAATCTAACGCCTGTTGCATTCCGTTACCAACAGGCTTTTTATTGTCTTTAGCTTCAATAACAGCTATGGGAATATTAGATTTATAATACAGAATATAATCGGCACGTTTGCTTTTACCTCTTGTATAAAGATTTCCTTGCACAATTATTCTACCATCGGTAAAAGAGACTTCTTCTCTTACTTGAGTCCTCATATTCCAACCTGCTTTTTGAATAGCAGGATTTATAAACTTGGTGCAAATATCTCTTTCGGAAAGGTCTTTTTTATTCATTTAAAATTTGTCCTTCAGTTCACAAAACAATAATACTTACTATTAAAACAGAACTAATTTATACTACTTAAATAATAACTTATTTGTTGTTAGAGGGAAATTTCAACAAACGGCTGTGATGTTAAATATACGATTACTTACCATTGATTTCAAAGTGGAAATCATAAGATTTATAACCGACTAATAATGAAATAAATAGCATTTAACTTGTGAGTTAATTACTCCATATTCACAAGTGCTAAACTTTTAAATACTGTTTAACTTCTCATTCATGGCTTTAATATCTCCTGCTATATACTTTGCAATATCACTTGTTTTTTGATCTAGTTTCTTTTTATCTGCAAGATCAAAAATAGCTTGTGAATTAAACGTTCTAAAATTCAATTCCTCTTCAGTATCTCTCCATCCTAAACCATGATCGGTACTTTTATAGTTAGGGTTTATTCCAGCAACCATATCTCTAAATTCATGAAACTCCGCAAGATTGGAAATTCCACCAACACCGTTTTTTTCAACTGTAAATCCAAAATAAATTTTATCATATAATTCAATTCCAAAATGAATGGTCACATCATTTTGTTCATACAATTTTATCCAAAAACCATAATAGGCATTCTTATTTCCGCCTTTCTTATAATAATCATCTACATTTTGCCAATTAACTTTTTTCTTATCTAATAATACTAAATCTTCCTTAATTAACTTTTCTTCTAAACTTTCCCAAAATGACCATTGTATTTGAACCTTAGCATCATTCATATTATTTGCAATCAACCTAGCCTGTTCTAATTTATTAGGAGATGAAACTATATAATCTTTTATTTCATTATTCATTTTTGTTGTTCCTGTTTGACCTGTTAATATCTTGACTAAATTAATATAATGTGTAATCCCTTCCCTTAATAAAGGTAGCTCAACAGCTTCTTTTCGGCATTCTTGAAGCCATCCAATTATATCTTGTTGATATGAAATTATTTTAAAATGTTTATCTACTACTAAATCCTTGCGACTATCTACATCAGGTTCGTCACCCCATAATGTTAAGTATAAAATATTACTTGCATTATTATTAAAATATCTCAGCAACTGGTTCTCTTGATCCTTTGCATAAATTTTATTTTCTATAGTTATACATCCTCCTTTATTGTCTGAAATATAAATATCCAAATACCCGCCAGTAGTATCTGTTTTCACCCCAATATATTTTTCAACTTCAACTGTGGTAGACGAAGTATCAAGCTCTATACCCAACTGCTTTACAAAAAGCTTTAGAAATACATCCCCTTGTCCATGTGACCCTTTACGATTCAATAACTCTGCTAAAAATTTTGAATGCAATCTGACTTCCTCTGAAGTAATATTTATAACCTTAAAAATATTAAAAGCCTCCCCTGACACTTTTTCAAGTTCCTCATACTTTTTAGAAATTTCACCAATACTCTTTAATAGCTCTTTATACGATATTTGATTCATTGCAAATGTGTAGTTATTCTTTACCTTTTTATTAAGGTTAGACAAAGCCCTAACCAAATTTTAGAGCCTTCTTGCAAATTATAACAATTATAGAATTAGCGTTACGGGTTTCCGTAAGATGAAAAAATAAAATTATGAAACTTAAAGATTTATATGAGTTGGTATGGTCAAAACCATTGAAACAAATCTGTAAAGAACATGAATTAGCATATACAGATTTTAAGCAATTGTGTACTGAAAACAAAATACCATTACCTGAATTAGGTTACTGGACTAAACTACGGTTTGGCAAACCTATATCTAAAACTGCTTTACCCTTAGAGATTGATTTTAATAAGGAAATAGATTTAGAAGTATATAAAAAGGTAAAAGAGAATATTAAGACAACACCTAAAATTCCATACCCAAAGAAAACACACCCATTGGTTACAAGAGCTAAGAAAGAGTTGAATATTACTAAATCTTATATAGACGCTGTTGGAAGAATGAAATGGGATAGACAAAAGAACGTATTACCCATACATACCGATCAAAAAATACAGAAAAGAGCCTTAAGCTTCATGAACATCTTCCTCTACACCATGGAGCAAAGAGGTATGAAAATTAAGTTTGAATACGGAAGGTGCAATGTAGAACTATATAATCAAACCATTGAAATAAATCTTAGACAGAAATACCACAGAGTAAGACTAACAGATGATACCGGCTGGAGCAGACTGGAATTTGTTAAGAGCAATAAATTAGAATTTTTAACAGGATATCATGCAAGAAAAGGCTGGTTGGATACAGAGAAAATTAAGATTGAAGAGCGAATACCAAATATTCTTGATTTCATAGAAAAAGATTTAACCTACTGGAGAGACGTTAGGAAACAACAAGCAGAAGAAGAGAAGCTGAAGGAATTAGAATTACTTAAACAACAAGAAATAAAACGACTTCAAAAAATTGAAGAAGATAAAACAACACAACTTTATACCGACGCAGAAAATTGGCAGCGGGCAGAACTTCTAAGAAAGTTTATGGATGCCAAAAAAGAAAATGAAACCAGAAATGGAACATTCAATAAAGAAACCGAATTATGGTTGGCATGGGTAACCACAAAGATTAATGATTTGGACCCATTACAAAATTAGGGTTGAATATGGTTATGTATGGTTACCCAATCACCTACCCATATAGCTACCCTAGCCTACCCTACTATTAAAAATTTAGTGTTTTAAGGGGTAGGCAACTACCATTTGTTACCCGAACACCTACCCGTTTGCCTACCCATATGGTTATAACTGCCTACCCTAAGCCTACCCTGTTTAGCTACCCTAGCCTACCCAGTCACTTACCCTTGCCTACCACATACCACCATAACCAATTCTACAGACACTAATTAGTTATCAAAATCCCCTCTAAATCCCACAAAAGAGGTAATAAGAAATAAATAATTAAACTGATAATTACAATTGAAATTATGTTCATCAAAAAACCAGAACGAATCATATCTGGTATACGTAAATAACCTGATCCAAATACAATTGCATTAGGTGGTGTCGCAACTGGTAACATAAAAGCACAAGATGCCGCTGTAGTACAAGCGATTAAAAGTAAAAAAGGATTAACATTTAATGATAATGCTAATGGAGCCATTACCGGAAGTATCATTGCAGTAGTCGCTAGGTTGGAAGTTATTTCGGTAAGAAAATTGACACATGTAATAATCAACAGTAAAAGAATTAATAGTGGTAAACCTTCAAAAAACATCATTTTTGAACCTAGATAAGTAGCTAAACCTGTTTCTTCAAAACCTTTTGCGACTGCCATACCACCACCAAATAGTAGAATTATTCCCCATGGAATACGAACGGCCTCATTCCATACTAGTAAAGCTCTATTTTTTGAAACTGCCGGTAAAATAAATAATAATACGGCAGACCCAATTGCTATTATAGTATCATCCATATTAGGAATGAAACGTTGTAATAGAAAAGAACGAGTTATCCAGCAAAATGCGGTGAGCACAAAAACTACCAACACCCTTTTTTCTTCGGTTTTCATAGGACCGAGTTCTTTAATTAATCTATTAATTTCTGCTTTTCCCCCTGGAAACGATTTTTCTTTTTGTGGATAGGCAAATCTAGTTAGGTAATACCAAGACAGCATTAATAACACCGAAGCAAGAGGCAACCCAAATTGCATCCATTGCCAAAAGCTAATATCTATACCATATGTTTTTTGAACGAACCCTGCAAAAACTAAATTAGGCGGCGTACCTATTAAAGTAGCCATACCCCCTATTGAAGCTGCATATGCAATTGAAAGCATTAAAAGCTTACTAAATGAATCTTTGCTCTTGTTTTCTTTAGATTGATTTTTGCGAAATTGTGTAATAATAGATACTGCCATTGGCAATATCATTACCGTAGTAGCGGTATTAGATATCCACATAGACAAAAAAGCCGTTGCTACCATAAAACCCAAAACAATCGTATAAATATTGGTGCCAATGATTTTTATAATATGCAGGGCTATTCTTTTGTGCAATCCCCATTGTTCAATTGCTACGGCTAGCATAAAACCACCCATAAATAAGAAGACATATTTATGACCATAACTAGCAGTAGTCTCCCCTAATGAAATCGTACCTAATAATGGAAATAGTATTATTGGCAACAATGCTGTTACTGCAATCGGTAAAACTTCTAATACCCACCAAATACCAACCCAAACTGTAGCTGCTAGAATATCTCGACCTTGGTCAGATAATCCTTCACCATCAAAATATAAATGTATAAGAACAAAAAATAAAGGACCAAGTACGAGTCCGATTCTTTTGGTTAGTGTCATTTAAGCTGAATTCAAATTATTACTATAAAAAAAGGAGCAGCTACAAAAAATGCAAACTGCCCCCTAACCAATTCAAAATTGTTACTCCATATTCTCTTGCTCCATTGCGTATAGCAAATAAGGAATATTATAAGCATGTGTCCATCCAAAAACTCGCAGGCCTTGATTTGTTTGCCAATTGGTGAATTTCTTTTTACTGTTTGGCAGATTAGAAATTTCTAACAAATCAGCACTATACTCTTTTGTATTATCATATTCATCAGATGATTTTTTCAACTCACCTATCTTCAAATATTCGGCCCGTGCCAATGCCTCGTCTAAATACCCTTTTTCTCCACTAATTTCATATCCAAGAACCAATGGATAAATAGTTGCCAAATAAGATTCCATTTCATGATTCAATGGTGGTACATCTCTAACCCATCTAGCATGTTCTAACAACGCTTTTCTAACTTTTTCATCACCTGTTATTTGCTGGTATTTATATAAACCTTGGGCAACATATGTTTGGCTATAGCCATATCTATCTAACAACAAATTACCCCCTTGTCTTTCTTGAAACTCAAGCATTAAACTTACACGCTCATCTAATTCTTTCTTATACTTATCGAGTTTTGTGGCATCATATAATTCTACCAAATTAAGTACGGACAAATACAACCTTCTACCCCTTAAATCGTGATCTCCCCAAATTCTATTTAAATAAGTATCACCGGTCATTTTTGCAACTTCTAGTGCTCTGTGATCTGCAGAAATATAATACGAAGCAATCCAACCTTGGATCCAAACATGAGCACTTAATAACGCATACCAATGTTCATTTGCATGTCTTCTACCAATACCTAAATATGGGGTAGATTCTGGTTCTTTTTGAAAATTCCAAAAATCTATTGCATCGTTAATTTCACCATAATAGGTTCTTTTTTTAGGCCAATGAACATTATCTACATCCATTGTATGCCTACTCATCGATTGTGCAAGATTGAAGTATTTTGGATCACCCGTTCTCATAAAGTTAGTCCAAAACATAAAATCTACAGTGGGTTCATTATTTGTCCATTGTACCCAGCGATCATTGAAAAAATAACTTTTGCCATCACCATAATTAAACATACCATACCATGGTTCATGCTTTTGGTTATAAGCCCACCAATCATATCTATATTGTAAAGCATTTTCAAATTCAGGATGTTTGGTAGACTTAGGTGCCATATTACCATAAACTTTTGAATTTGTGTACCATTCAGGGGATGCATGTGCCACAGGACTATCTAAAACATAGTCCATTTTCTGACCCACTTCGTCTGTGTCCACATTATCATGAAAATAATAAATGAATTCAGTTGTCTTAGTAATACCTTGAGCAAAATTGGCCAACATACCACCATCAGGTTCTGTGTTATGTCTAGCGAAATTCATTGGTCCGTTTTCTAACGGCCAAATACTACCAGTTAAAGACTTTGTAATAGGATCAACTTGAACGCCTTTTGGATATTCTTTTAGGAAATTTTTGATACCAACACCAACACCTCGTTGTGTATCTGCTATATTAATCCAACCTTTTGCTCTTTGACTTTTTGCGATATTTTCATCACCGTCAGAAATAGTTGCCTCAAAATTAAAATCTTTCTTTTCTTCTTCATTTCCGACCTTTTTAAATCCGTTGACATACAAGCTTCTTAAACTTGTACTTTTAACTCTTTCAGGACCTTGCTGTAGTAATCTTACAACGTTATTATCATTTGATTTTATTTCTTGAAAACTCAGTTTAGCATCATCATCTTGCCAACTACCTTCCATCATAGGAATAGAAATATTCACGTTATCGCTTAAGTGATATTTTAATTGAATACCACTTGCCGCTATTTCATCATTAGGTTGTGTCCACCCAATATCTTCTACTGTATCTTCTGATAGAATATTTTCATCCTGAGTTGCAATATTGTAATGTTCGCCCTCTACAATTTTATGTTTATCAGGTATACCGGTATAGGTTAATGTGTGTAGTACTTTAACATAGCTTTTACCTGCATATACATGCAACCACATTGTAAAAGGTGAAATATTATTATCTTTTCTACTATACGTATAAGTACCTTCAATTCTAAAAATATTATGCATTGGTCCAGAACCCTTCTCCCTAAATACTTCGTGAATTACGGCTTTTGATTTATCAATACCTGCATCATCTAAAATATCCAAAAACGACCCCCTATTTTCACCTTGAGAAGAACCTATAAGTTCCGTTTCCTCAAATTCACCATTGCCATTAGAATCTAAAAAAACTTCATCTAGAAATCCATTACCCATTTTATGTATGGCAAAAGAAAGAGGACCTGTATTTACATCGATTCCCCCTTGTGGCCTCATATTATTTGTGGATACAATTTTTTCTTTAGACCTAATAGGTATAATATTATCTCCGTATTCTAAAGTATACTCGGTTCCTTCCTCAGAAAAAAAGAATACCCAAGCCCATTTTATACTATCATCTAATGGACCCCAATTAGCAACTTCTGTAGTCTGGCATGGAATCTCAACCCCATCTGAAGTCATTAAACGTAAATGATCTACAGATTTAAGTTCTCCTTTTGGAAAAGGGATTCCTAAAGTAACAGGTGCTCCTACTTTATTATTCTCAACTGTGATATTGATTTGTTTACCAATAGCAACTTCTTTATCAGAACAAGAATTCAGAAGTAATATCCCGAGTAATGTTATTATAGTTAATCTCATTTAATTAGTTATTTTATTACAGACAAAGGGCCGCAGCTCCAAGAATTGGAGAATCGACTAAATCTGAAGTTTGAATTTTTAAATTTTCAATCTGTTTTTGATATGCAAAAGATGCTAATCCGGTTTTTAGTGATTCTTCAAAAAATTGAAATGAATTACTAATAGAACCCCCAAGTATTATAGCCTCTGGTGCATACATATAAAGAATAATCTTAATAGCTTCTGCTAAGTGGGTGCCATATTCCTTAAATACCTTTAAAGCATTTTCTTTTCCTTCTAATGCTTCATTATAAAGTGATAATGCCGAAGAGTTATATTCTCTTTCAAAAAAAAAGCTTCCAGTATAATGCTCAAGAATGCCATCTAAATATGGCACCATCCCTATTTCACCGGCACCACAAAGAACTCCATTATATAATTTTTCATCTATTATGATGCCCATTCCCATGCCTGTACCTAATGAAAGTGCTACACAGTTTTTAAATTCCCGTAGTTTTCCAAATTGCTTTTCCCCAATCACAAAACAATTAGCATCATTATTAATATAAACAGGCACATTAAATTTCTCTTCCACTAAATTCTTTAAAGCTACATTAGTCCACGATGGAATATTTTGAACATCGAATATTGTTCCTGATTCTATGTCAACCACAGCAGGAACACCTATACCGATTGCCTGTACTGAATCTGTCATTAAATCCTTCAACCCTTTATAAAGATTATCTAGCGTAACTTGCTCAAGATCATCTCGATTTACTGGAATTTTACACTTCTGTAAAACCTTTCCGTTTACGATTTTTCCTATTTTAATATTAGTACCTCCTATGTCAACGCCTAAAATTTCATCTAGTAATATGCTCATTTGTCTTTCTTTAGACTTATAGTTTTGTTATTGACCAATGGCTTAGCCCAAAAACCTATTGACAGAATAAAACCTAGTGGAATAATTAAAAAGAACATACCAGATTTGAGTGTCATTAATTCTCCTAACCCTCCAACTATAAATGGAATTACTGCACCACCTGCTATACCAGTGCACAAAATTCCAGATAATGAACCATGATGCTCCTTCACAGAATTTAATGCTAAGGAAAAAATAACGGAATACATTACAGATATAAAGAATCCTATTAATGGGAATCCTATCAATGCCATTTCTTTTGACCCAGTTAATGAAAAGATTAAAGCAAGTATAGTTATCGTAGTTGCTGAAATTAGAATTTTTCGACTATCAAAGAATTTTAAAAGCAATAAGCCGAATAAACAACCTACGGTTAGCATAGCCCAAAAATAGGATACGGTATCTGCACCAATTGTTTGTGGATTTAAATCATGATATTGATATAAGAATTGTGAAATCCAATTACCAACTCCCTGCTCAGCACCTACGTAACAGAATATTCCCAAAAAATATAAAATGGTCCATTTATTTTTTAGCAAATCCAAATAAGAACTTTTATTCCCAGCTTTTTCATCTTCATTTTTATCGAATTTTGGATATTTATTTAAGAAAACATAAATAAATAGAACAAATGCGATTAAGGCAAAAACGATATATAACGAAGCCCATGGTAAATTAACAGGCACCCATCCACGTAAAGTTTCAGCTAGTGCGTCATTACTATTACCTTCAGTATTGACTAAATACTTATAGAGGTATGGACTAAGAAAAGATGCTGCCCCAAAAACCAGTTGCGCAAGTACAGAATTAAAAGCGAAATGCTCTTCACCACCTGCAACTCTTAACATTGGGTTAATAATTACTTGTAGTACTGCCATACAACAACCAAGGGTAAAAAGGGTTATGCTAAACACTCCATAACTAGGAAATATAGCAAAACCCAAAGAGGCAAGCCCCATCACCAAAAATGATATCGACAATAATGATTTTTCACTATACTTTTCTGAAAGAAATCCTGCTGGTATAGACATTATACCATATGCAATAAAAAAAGTAAAAGGTAAAAAACCTGTAGATGTAAGACTTAAATCAAAACTATCTTTTACATCTACTATTATTGAATTTAGAATATTGGTAATGAATGATATTACAAAGAATACAAGCATTACTAACCCTATTATGTGATAATATCTTTTGGTGGTAGGCTTACTTTTCTCCATGGAAGGTTGGTTGGTTATTTTAATTATTTAGTAGTTATTTACTTCCTAACATTGGAAACATTTCTTTTATCTCAGCATCGGTTGGCTGCTTACCATATTCGCAAATTTCAAAAAACTCAACTTGCTTAACCTTTGAAACATCTACATTTGGATACCACTTCTTTACAGTTTCTAAAGTAGCCGCATCTGGTTTTCTATTCATCCACTTCTCTTTTAACCAAGCCAAGCGTTCTTTTTCACCAGTAGGTATTGTAGATAAATCTGTTCCGTTAGTCCAAGGAAGCCATTCGAACATTTGAGAATCATGCGCAGCCAAACCTTTAACCTTTGTATCTATTACATCATCAATAATAACTGCAATATCTTTTTGAAAAGGATATGGTTTCTTGAAATGATCACTCATATAAAGAAATACAGGATTTTTTTGTAATGGTGGTGTATCTGGAGCCACATTGGGTACAATATTCATATATGCAGCATCTTGAACCACAGATCCAGCATTTCTGTGATCTGGATGGTAATCATTTGGTCTTAGTCCTAAAACGATATCTGCATCCCAATTTCTAATTCTTCTAATAACTTCTAACCTTACATTTAAGGTTGGGAATAATTCACCATCATGATTATCTAAAACCTCATATTCAGCTATACCTAAAGCTTTCGCTGCATCTTTTGCTTCTTGTCTACGCTTCTTTGCTAATGGTCCACCTCCCATACTTTGATGACCAGCATCTCCATTAGTAAGTGCTAAAAACTTGACATTATGTCCCATTTTTGCAAATAAAGCAGCCGTGCCACCAAACTTAGAATCACAATCATCTGGGTGTGCTCCAATCGCCAGAATGTTCAATACTTTTTTCTCTTGTGCCTGGGCTGTCATAAAGACAAGACCTAAACAAATCATGGATACAATTTTTCTCATTACATTTTTTATTTAAAATTTGACATTATTGGTCTGGTCCATCTTCTTAGAAAATGAAAAAGGATATTAATTAAGTTAAACTCATTATTTAATTATGATGTCCACAGCGAACAAGTAGGCCTTTCATGATATTGGGCAGCATCAAACAACTCAAATAATTAAACTAACAATTTTTAATTCTGCTCGAAATTTGGGTTAATATCTATTTCTCGTTGAGGGATAAAGAAAAACTCACGAGTTCCTGATATAAAAGTTTCGGCTTCTAGTATTTTACCTTGAGCATTAAATCTCTTTAAGTCTGGCCATCTATGGTTCTCAAAAGCTAGTTCCAGCCTTCTTTCATTCAATAGTTTTTCACTGAAAGAACCTGGTGTAGTACCGTCAATAGCTTCAAGACCTGCTCTTGCCCTGACTTCATTAATTAAATCATAGCTTTCGCTCGACTCTCCCAATGCTTCTGCTAACATTAACAGTACATCTGCATATCTAAAAACGACAAAATTAATATCAGAATCATTTTCGATAGCCGGGTCTGACCAATATTTTTTAACATATCTAGATTCAATAGTCTCACCCTCCAAATTAACATATGTGTCTCCCATGGAAGGATCATATCTTAGGTCTCCATCTTCATAAGCTTCCATCAAAGAAATAGTTGGTCTATTTCTAGCAAAACCAGAACCTGTTTGTAAATCAGTACTTGGAGAAAAATCATTTGTAAAAAGACTTCCTTGACCAATACCGCCGCTAATAAATTGTACTTCGAAAATGGACTCTTCATTATTCTCATTAGCTACACCCCATAAATCTGCATAATTATCAACCAATTCATAGCCATAATCTGAAACTATACGTCGCAATACGGTTACGGCTGCAGCTTTATCACCCGTTGTAAGCAATACTTTTGCCAAAAGAGTAGCTGCCGCACCTTTGGTAGCCCTACCAATATCATTACCGGAATACGATACTGACAAACCTGCTTCCGCTTCTGTCAAGTCTAAAATCAATTGATTCAAAACTGTAGCCTGATCTACTTGTGTAAGCTCATCACCAGATACAAAAGGGGTTAATTGTAGCGGAATATTACCATAGGCAATTGCTAAATGATAATACATAAGAGACCTAATAAATAAAGCCTCGCCAGTAATCATATTTTTAAGACTGGCATCCATTTCAACATCTACAATTCTAGAGAGTATGACGTTGCAATTAGATATCACTTTGTAAGATTCACTCCATACAGAAGACACTTGCTCATTCAAAGCATCTTCAGTAAATGAATTTATTTCTGTGTATTGACGAGCCAAACCTGTTGCATCTGGTCCTTGATCAGTGTTATCACTTCTCATCTCAAACATTGTCCAATAACCTCTACCATAAACACCTGTGCTTTGTAAGCCAGAGTAACTAGCATTAATAGACACCTCAAAGTCAGCAGAAGTTTTATAAAAGTCTGCCTCGTTACGATTAGAAATTGGCGCGAGATCTGTGAAATCATCACTACATGCAGTAAAACAAGCAGTGAAAAATATTATATATAGAATTCGTTTCATTTTTTTCGTTTTTAGGTTAGAACTTTAAGTTTACTCCCATGGTAAAAGACTTTGTCAAAGGAAAAGCACCATAATCCTCTCCTGGTGTTAAACTATTGGTAGAAATATTACTTACCTCAGGATTGTATCCTAAATAATCAGTTATAGTAAAAAGGTTAGTTCCTGTGATATAAAACCTTAGTTTCTTAACTGCTCCACCAAATAGATTATCTGTAGGCAAAGTATAACCTAAGGATACATTTCTTAATCTTACATAAGATCCATCTTCAACTTGAAAAGAAGAAGGTCTACTATTATTACCATGATTTCCAGATTCTCTATCAGCTCTAGGTACATATCCATTTCCTGGATCTTCTACAGATCTCCATCTTTCATTAAAAATGGCGTAAGAATTAAAATTAGCTTCACCATTTTTTAAATGCCTTGATGTTAAGTTTAATACTTCATTGCCCTCGACCCCTTGTATTAAAAAACTAAAGTCAATATTCTTATAACTAAAAGTATTATTTATTCCCCAAGTAAAATCTGGGAAATAACTTCCAGTAACAGTTCTATCATCTGGTGTAATTTGACCATCTCCATCAATATCTTTAAACTTAATATCACCAGGACCGGCGTTTGGTGCTTGTGTATCAACTGGTGCACTATCAATCTCTTCTTGGGTTTGATAAATGCCATCGGTTACATAACCATAATAACTACCTATTGGATCACCAACTCTAGTAACATGTCTTACTCCTGCACTACCAGAAGAATATATGGGTTCGTTACCTTCATTAAGAGCCATTACTTGATTTTTATTAGTTGAGAAATTAATATCAGTATCCCAAGAAAAATCGCCTACAAAGTTTTTAGTACGTAATGCCAATTCAAAACCCTGATTTTGTACCTCACCAAGATTTCTTAATGTAGTTTCAAAACCAGATACAGAAGAAATTGCAACATTTAGTAATAAATCTCGAGTTGTAGAACTGTAATAATCAGCTAAAAAGAAAACTCTATTATCAAATAAGCCCACTTCTAAACCAACATCTACCTGTTCAGATTTCTCCCAGGTTAAGTTTGGGTTAGGTATGGTGGCTTGTACAAGACCGTTAATCTCGTTTCCTCCTAGATTATAATTCTGTGGGGATAGTAAACCAACTGCACCATAATTTGGTATTTCAAAGTTTCCTGTTTGTCCCCAACTTGCTCTAAGCTTTAGTTCTGAAATTAATTCCGAATTAGCTAAGAATTCCTCTTGACTTAATCTCCACCCAGCTGAAAAGGAAGGGAAATAACCAGTCTGGTTATTTTTACCAAATCTTGAAGATTTGTCAGCTCTAAATGTTCCTGTAAATAAGTATCTGTCTTTATAACTATAGTTTACTCTTAATAGAGATGATAATAAGGACCATTGTTCTTTTAAAGAAGTACCACCAAAAACTTGTCCTCCACTAATTGTTGGTACCAAATCATCCGGATAATTATTTGCAAGAACTTGTTTGATTGTTAAATTATCTTTTTGTGCAGTATATCCAATTACTGCATCTAGATAATGTTCTCCAAATTCTTTTTTCCAGCTTAACGTATTTTCCCAAAGCCAATTTGTCTCAGTAGAAGATGAAGCTTGACCATAAGGATTACCATCTGCCGAATCTCTATACAATAATGTATTCGCTCTGTAGAAGTCTTGATTATATAAATTGATATAAACTCCACCTAAAGACTTAAAAGTTAATTCAGGTAAAATATCATAAGTTAGACTAAGCGTTCCCCTATTTTGAAATTGAAACAATCGGTCATCTATTGCTTCGATTATTGCCAAAGGATTACTAGCTGTAGTAGTACCTCCACCCAAGTAAGATTGATTGTTTAGTTGGTTAATTGTACCATCAGCATTATAAGGACTAACTGTTGGCGAATGCACTATTGCCGAATATACAATACCCGGAGGAGTTGCAAAATAAGGAGCTGAAGCAGGAACTCTCTGATTTTCAGTAACTGTCGGCGCTAATCTAAAATCTAAATTCAATTTTTCAGATAATTGAGAATTTAAATTTAACAGAACGGAATAACGCTCAAATTTTGACTTTTCAATAACACCTGTTTGAGAAAAATATCCCGTAGAAGCATAAAAACTGGTCTTATTTTTAACCGGAGAGGCATATGAAAAATTATAGCTTTGTACTACTCCTGTTTTAAAAATCACATCTTGCCAATCCGTATCTGTACCATCCCAATTAATAAAAGATTCCGGTAATTCATAATTTACATTACCACGATCTCCTGGTGCAATTGGATCACTTATTGAAGCTCCTGGAACAGAAGCCAGATAATTATTATTTCTAGAATCAGTAGTAAAATCTATTAATTCGCTAGCATTCATTAAATCTATTCTGTTCGCAACTGTCTGCATACTTGCATAAGAATCGAAAGAAAAAATACCTTCATCAGTATTTGAACCTTTTTTAGTAGTTATTAATAAAACACCATTTCCACCTCTTGATCCATAAATGGCAGCTGCACTTGCATCTTTCAATACTTGGATAGACTCAATATCATTTGGGTTTAATGTTGCCAATGGATTAATAGTTGGTGGTTGAAAATTACCACCCTGATTGGCAAGTCCACCTATCTGACTTGATGACGTTAAATTTCTGGTTATTGGAATTCCATCAACTACAAATAATGGATCGTTACCTGCAGATATAGAACCTGAACCTCTTACCCTAATATTAGGTGCTGCTCCCGGCTCACCAGAAACTTCTTGTACTTGAACCCCTGCTACCTGACCAATCAATGCTCCTTCCGCAGTTAATGCAGGGACTTTTACAATGGTTTGCGTATCTATAGATACCACTGAACCAGTAACTTTTGTTTTCGCCAATGTTCCATATCCTACAACGATAACTTCTTCTAAAGCAGCAGCATCTGGATCTAAGCTTATAGTAATTGTTGATTTACCTTCCACATTTACTTCTTTCGATTTATATCCTAAATAAGATACTTCAACAATTGAGACACCCACTGGTAATGTGATTTCAAAATTCCCATCAAAATCAGTAGTCGAACCAACTGTGGTTCCTTTTGCTATAACAGTTGCTCCCGGTAATGGGATACCTGTTTCATCTAAAACCTTACCACTAAGACTTGTTTGAAAACTTGAAATTTCAACGCTCTTTTCGGGTATTTTACCACTATAAACAGTCTTCCCTTTTCGTTTTACTACAATTTGATTGGAAATTATTTCATAGTCTAAATCTGTTCCCTTAAAAACTTCATCAAGTAATTCTTCAATAGGAAGAGCTTTTTTTGAAACTGTTACTTTACGACTCAAATCAACTTCGGTAGCTTCATAAAAAAATTTATGTCCTGTTGAATTGGTTATAGATTCAAAAACATCTCCTAAATTTTTATTTTTGAAATTTGCCGCCACGGTATCTTCTTGCTTACTGTTATTTGCAATGGCGTAGCTAAAAGATAATGACATACATAGGAGAAAGATAAATTTTCTCCGAGCCTTAGCGGCCACAGTATAAATGGTTTTCTTTTTTTTCATAATTCATTCGGTCTAGTTAGTTTAGTTTAGTTTCTTTTTACTTAGAATTGATTCAAACCATAGGCTATTCTGTTTTTTTAATAGTTATTATTTTTCCTTTTTTTATGTACTTAAAATTTGTGTGAGTTTGGATCGTCTTTAAAATAGATTCAATATTTTCTTTATCGAATGCACCAGTAAATTGACGTTCTTCTAGCGTATTATTTTCATTAATTATCTGAACATCAAACTGACGCTCCAGTTTTTTTATAATTTGAGACATGTTCGCATTTTGAAAAGAAATAACTCCCTCTACCCATGATACATATGGGGTGATATCGACATCTTCAACAATAAATGAATTATTAGAATTAGTGATTTTCTGAGAAGGTTTAAGCATCGTTAAATTTTTCTCTTTAAATCTGAGCTTATCACCTACACCAACGGAACCTTCTACTAAAACTACTTCGATATTATCATCGTCTTCATATGATGATATATTGAATACAGTTCCATAAACTTGGGTAAATGTTTCATCTGTTTGGACAACAAATGGCTTTAAAGGATCTTTGGCTATTTCAAAAAACGCTTCACCTTTAAGAGTAACCTTTCTTGTATTTAAATTAGCAAAACTTGAAGGATAGGATAGTTCTGAACCTGAATTTAACTTTATAACTGAACCATCATCAAGTGTTACCGATAAAGTTTTTCCGTAAGGAACTTTTAAAATATTGTTACTTGAATTAACGGTGTTTTTAACTGAACCATTTTGTTTCAATATTCCGTTTTTTAATTGAATACTAGCTAATCCATTCCCTACATTAATAATGGTATCATTGTTTTGATTAAGATTTATAGTTTCTCCATTATTTAATTGAAGAGTAATTTCATTATAATTTAAATTCGATTGAATTGATTCAGTAGACTTGTTATTAAGTATATAATAGGTACTTGAAGCAATAAGTACAATAATAGTAGCAGCATATTTTAGAATATTTTTGCTTGCATTTAAAGGAATGACTTTAGATTCTTCCTTCTCTTTAATACTTTTTAGAAATTCTTGAAATGCTTCTTCTGAATCCCAGGATTCCTTTTTATATCTTACTAAATAATCGGCTTGAACCAATTTTTTGAAAGTATCTTGATTACCGTCTTTTTTTACCCATTCAAATAAAATGGCTATCTCTTCCTCAGTAGCTGCTTCTCTAAGGTATCTGGTAATAATAATTTTTATATCTAGGTTAGTCATTTAAAAAAATTAAGTATCTTTTTACTAGAGACGCACGTTTTTTTAAATACCCTTACTTAAAACAAAAATTTTTAACATTATTATTATGAGAAGTACACAGGTACATCTATTTACTTGAAGAAAATCAATTTTAATTACAGGAAAATAGTCAATTGAGTACGTAATCTTTTTAATGCCTTAGACATATGTACTTCAACTGTCTTTATTGATATATGAAGTTTTTCAGAAATTTCCTGATACTTTAGTCCCTCCTTTTTACCTAGAATAAAAACTCTTTTGCATTGATCAGGTAAGTTTTCTATTTCGTCATCAATTAATTTAAGTTTTTGTTCGTATTGGCTGCTATCTATATCCACTAAATTTGAATAGGCTTCTACTTTAAGGTGCTCTAATAATTTATACTTTTTCTTCTCTTTTCGTTTGGCATCTATGAAGAGGTTATAAGCCATTCTGAAAAAGTAAGGTTTTAATGCATTATCTTGAATTGATAATGACTCTCTTTTGTACCAAAGTTTTACAAAAGCTTGTTGTGCAATTTCCTCAGTTAATTCAGAATCACCAGAAATTGCTAATAAATAATTACAAAGATCCTTATAATAATTATTAAAAAAGTAAGCATAAGCAACTTCAGACCCTTTTATTAATCCTTCTAAAAGAAACTTCTCATTCATGTAGTTGTTATTGTCCATACTGGTAATTTTCATAAATCAAATTCTGAGAACAGATTGATTTAAATTATACAATAAACAAACAAGCTTATGATCAGCAGTAAAGGCTAAGATATTCACCTATATTAAGTAGAAACATTTAAATACAATACCGAAGAATTCTATTTAAATATTTGTACCATAAAAGCGCATCCAAACCAGTAACTATTATGCAAGTAAAATTACACAACAGTTAAAACTAATTGAAATACAATACTAAAATGTAAAAAGAAACTGTGATGAATTTAATTAAAATTTTCTTAATTATTAATATAAATATATAATAACAACTATATTTTCATTAAATCCTTATTTATAATAGTGTAACTCTAAGCATAACACAATTTACCTTACTCTTAATTATAGAAATCACTATGCGTGTTATATTTAATATGATGTATGCAATAAAAATTGCCAGTTATCTGAGATAAAAGATTGCTAGATTGACTCCATATGGTTTACAATTTTGATTTTGAACCAATAAAAAACTTATACATCTAAAAGAAAATTTATAAATTCAACACAATATGTATTCTCAGAATAAACAATTATTATTAATGGTTTTCTTACCGCCTACTTTTTGTTATTTTTGAGTAAATAATTTGTTTAATCAGCGTATACGCTACCGAATACGATTTTATACAAAAAGTCTTGAAATAGTAGTAAAATAAGGGATTTTGGACAATTCATAACCCGGAGGTCGGGGGATCGTGCCCCCCTCTCGCTACAGAAATAAAAGGCATAAAAAAACGGTTTAGCAAAAGCTAGACCGTTTTTTTATGCTCTAAATTCACCTAAGATTAATTTTTCTCACGAAAGTGAACACGTTTTAGAACACGATTTGTCAACAAAAAAGTAATTTATCGGCTCCTAAAATCTACACCGCAAAGGGTGATATCTCCAAAAGATGGTACGTCTATATTTCATTAAGAGACCCAATAACCAAAAAATTGGTACGGATGAAAAATATTTATGGCAAAGCAAATAATTATAAGACCAAAGCTGATAGACTTACTATTTTAACCTCTTACAGAAAAAATTTACTAAAATTGCTCAAAGAGGGATATAGCCCTTTTGAAAAAAAATAAGATTTAAAAAAATCCAGTAGATTAGTAATCCTAAAAAAGAAATAAACATACCTAGATACGTTTATACAATTGTTGGCAGTAATTAACAATAATGAGTGAAGTAACAAGCCTAATAATATCATTTTCAATTGGAGAAGATGAAAAGAGTCGGATGAACGAAGTGAATTTATTTTTAAATAACGGTCGTGGATTCAAGATAAACTCTGCAGATTTTGAAGAAGGTACTAATTGGTTAGGTAAAGAAAATAGAAAAAGACGGTATGGAGGCTCTAAAATGTTAGAAATTCCATTATATATGGGAGCCTTCAATCATTTGGATTTGGAAGGACTTATTGACCATATGAAAGAGCTTGAATGGGAGGAACCTGAAAATGTCCAATTAATGGTGAAAGTTCAAGAATCTGATAAATTTGAAATCTTTGAATTAAAATAAAAACTACTGCCAATAACACCTTAAAGCAATAGCCGCCTAAGGCTCGCTGCAACTTTTAGCCTACTCGTTTGCAATTTAAGATGACAAACGAAATTAATTTGATCGGAGTAATAAAGTAGACAAACAATAGGACATTTCCCTGATTAAATTAGAATTAAAACTAAACATTAAAAGGTGAATATCGAAGAATTCCCTAAACAGCAAGACGTAACCAATAAATTTAATTCTCCATGGTGTCTACCAAGTTTACGATTTAATAGATAATTCTTAATACATTTCAAGTTTAGAAGATTTAAAAAATAGACTTGACCCAAAAAAACATCCTTATCATTCTGCGATTATAATTTCAAGTTATCGAGGAAAACAAAGTGTAAAATTTCCTAAAAATAAATTCTAAAATTATAATCTTATAAGTATTAGCAAGCATCTGAATATATTATTTAAGTATTTATCAGCCATTTCTTTCTACTATCTTTATAAAATAAATTATCTGAAACATCCCAAATAAAAATGAGATATAATTTATTTTCTATAATTATCATATTTATACTCCCGCAATGGATTTTAGGGCAAAACTTATTACCTCCTATTCATAATTATAGTAGTTATGAATATAATGCCGCAAGTAAAAACTGGGGACTTGCCATAGATAATAATGGTGAATTATATGCTGCCAATAATAATGGATTGCTACATTTTAATGGTGAAAATTGGAGTTTAAATAAATTGCCTAATAAAACAATTGTTCGTTCCGTAGCATTTGTAAATGGAAAAATTTTTACTGGCTCATATGAAGAATTCGGGTTCTGGGAGATGAATGAATACGGATCTTTAGCGTATACATCATTAACCCATTTAATTAAAAATCATGAGTTTACAAATGAAGAGTTTTGGCAAATCATACAACTAAATGATGCAATTATTTTTAGATCTTTTTCGACAGTTTACATTTACAAGGACAATGAAATAAAAATAATAGATGCCCCATTTGTTGTTACCAATATAGCCAAGTATAAGAATCAAATTATAGTTGCAGGTGAACATCGAAGATTATATTGGATTAAAAACAATGCTCTAACACCTTTAAATTCACAAGAAATTTTAGAAGGTAAGACCATTGTTGATATGGTCCCTTTTGGAGATAACTTAATCATTGGCACTAAACTAAATGGATGTTTTTTACTTATTGATGGACAAGTAAAACTATTAGACGATTCCATTAACAACGAGTTAAAAGAACATCAATTAAATAAGGTTTTATCGCTAGATAAAAATACCATTGCATTTGGAACCATAAAAAACGGAGTCTACACCTATAACATTAAATCCAATTCTTTTAAAAACCTCAACAAGGCACTAGGACTACAAAACAATACGGTCTTAGCAATGCTACAATATAAAGAACAACTATGGCTAGGTCTAGATAATGGTATAGATAAGATTCAACTAAATAATCCTATTACCTATTATACTGATTATACTGGAGTTTTAGGTACCGTGTATGACCTTGTGGATCATAAAGGTAATTTATACTTGGGAAGCAATACTGGCATTTATTATTTCAAAGATAACGTACTACACTTTGTACCTGGCTCACAAGGTCATGTTTGGGATTTGGAAGTTATTGACAGTGATCTCTTTATTGGACATAATACGGGTACGTTCATATTGAAAAATGGTAAACTCAAAAAGCTATCTGATATTTCTGGAGGATACCAAATAGTCAAAGTCCCTGAAACCCAATCTTCTTATATTCAAGGTACATATACAGGTTTAGCCAATTTTGAGAAAGATGCTAACGGCAATTGGCTAACAAGTCGTGTTATTGGTATTGACTTTCCCGTTAAGCAATTATGCTTTGAAAATTCAAATACAATATGGGTGGCACATCCATACAAGGGTCTTTTCAAAATTAAAATGAATGAATTACACACCAAAGTACTGGACATAAAAGAAATAGAAACAGGTGTAATTCCAAATACCTACAATATAAAGTTGTATAATATTAAAAATCAAATAATATTATCAAGTGAAGGTAATTGGTATAAATATGACCCGATTTCAGATGTAATTTCGAAATTTAAAGAATTCGAAGATTATAAAAATATGGACTTGGTAAATTACAATTCCACAAATTATTGGTTTTTCGATAATGATAATCAAAAGAAAATCATTCACACAGATCTTGGTGCTAATCAATTTACATTAGACGATGAGCTACTTAGAAAAAGATTAGCCATTGAAACAGAAACAATAGTAAATTACAATGATTCCATATATTATTTTACCCTTACCGATGGCTTTGGAAAACTTAACCTTAAAAGATTTGAGAAAGAGCTTCAAAATGTAGAATTACCCGCACCAAGAATAAGTTCTTTTGTTGATGAAAATGAAACCCATTCATTAAATGAAAATCTATTTAAAATACCATTTAATAAATCCAAAAACATTAAAATAGCAGTTTCTGCTGGTAGCTTTAAGCAGTATACTTATTATTATGAACTATCTGGTACCGTAAAACAAGCTAGTTATTTGGATTATGGCATTATTAATCTTCAAAATTTGCCTTTTGGATCTTATACTTTAAAAATATACACAGTAAGCATAGGTAATGAATTATCAAATCCTAAAATTATTGAATTTGAAATATTAAGACCATGGTACTTTTCTAATTGGAGTTTATTAGGATACTTATTTTTATTTATTGCAAGTATTCTTTTAGTGCGTTGGTATAACAGACAAAAATTAGCTAAAAAGCACAACCTTCTAAAAATTAAATTGCAAAGGGAGCAAGAAGAGCGTTTAGCTCTAATAGAGAAAGAGAAACTAGAGAAAGAAATTAAAAGAAAACAGACCGAACTTGCGAGAACAACCATGAGTGTAGCTAAGAAAAATGAATTAATTATTGAATTAAAAGAGCTTATCTCATTAAACCAAGATGCGTTTTCTAACAAACAACGTTACAGATCTTTATCTAAAAAACTTGATAATTCAATGAACGAAGATCAAGATTGGAAGCATTTTGAATTAAGTTTTAAAGAATTACATGAAGATTTCTTTGAAAACCTCCTAAAGAAATACCCAAAACTAAGTCCTAAGGATCTTAGATTATGTGCCTATTTGAAAATGAATCATACAACCAAAGAAATAGCTCCTTTAATGGGTATTTCTATTAGGGGTGTGGAAATACATCGATACCGTCTTCGTAAAAAATTAAACATTGATAGCTCTCAAAATCTGTCGAATTACCTAATTAAGTTCAAATAGTAAGTCTTATTGATTACTCTAAAACTCCCTCACATATTAATATCGCGTTAATACTATACATCATTACTACATCAAAACGTTAAAAATTACTTTTTAATTAACACATCTACTACTGCAAAACCCCGTTTTTAAAGGTTTACAGGGTACACATACCGTTGATGTACTTTTTATGTAGTTCAATAGATTTTAACGCGTAGTTGTTTTGATAACTTGCTATTGAAATTAACAACTTGATAATTTTACAACTCAATTTTTAAACAATTATGAAAATAGGAATCAAATTTTTAACATTCTGCATTTTACTAAGCCATTTGACGGTTTTTGCGCAAAATGGAATTTCGGTTTCGGGAACTGTCACCGACGATAGTGGGCAACCATTACCAGGTGCTAGTATTATCGTAAATGGTACTACTACAGGAACCCAAACTGATTTTGACGGTTTATATGCATTAAACGATGTACCCAACAATGGTACACTAGTAATTAGTTACATCGGTTACTCAACTCAAGAAATCGCGGTGAACGGACAAACAACTATAGATGTATCTTTATCTGAAGATTCTCAAGCTTTAGACGAGGTTGTAGTCGTTGGTTATGGTACCCAGAAAAAAGCTGATCTTACGGGATCCATTACTACAATTAAAACTGAGGATATCACTAGAACTCCAACTAGTGCCGCAATGCAATCATTGCAAGGTAAAGTAGCGGGACTTCAAGTAGTGAGTAGCGGTGCACCAGGTACGGGACCAACAATTCGTGTTCGTGGTATCGGTTCTTATGTGGGTGGTGCCTCTGATCCTCTATATGTGGTCGACGGAACTTTCTTCGATGATATCGATTTTTTAAATACGGAAGACATTGAAACTATTTCCGTACTTAAAGATGCTTCAGCTTCGGCAATTTACGGTGTTCGTGCCGCAAATGGTGTGGTGCTGATAGAAACCAAATCTGGTAAAATAAACCAGAAACCAGAAATCACCTATAATGGATACCAAGGTGTGCAGATTGCGCAAAACATTGTTAAACTATCTAACTCAGAACAGTTTGCAACCCTTGCAAGAGAATCTGGTTCTGATGCAGAAGCACAGTCTATAGATAATGCTATTCAACGTTATGGTAGAAGCAGAATTAACCCCAATGTACCCGATGTAAATACAGATTGGTACGATCTTATTTTACGTCACGCATTACAGCAGAACCATAGTATTGGTGTTGCCGGTGGCACAGAATCTGTAACTTATTCTTTAGGATTAAACTACTTTGAACAAGAAGGTATTTTGAAAATGAAGAATGATTACGAAAGATTCAATATTCGTTCTAAAATCAATGTTGATATTACTGATCGCTTAGATATTGGTATTTCAACTCTTTTTAGTAATGCAACAAGATACAGACCTGAAAGTACCGCATTTGCATTGGCATACTATGCCTCCCCTACAATGCCTGTTCTTGACCCTTCAAAAACAGATGCATATCCAAGACCTTATGCAAACGCACAAGATTTAGGTTACAGAGGTACGCAGAATCCGTTTCCAGTAATGGAAAATACAGAAAATCGAGACAAAATCAGAAATACGCTGACTACAGTTGATCTTAACTACCAGTTGGTGCCCGATAAATTGACTTTAAAAACTGCTTTTTATCACAACTTTGAAACTACCGAAACTAGAGAAGTACGTTTACCTTACTTTTTTGGAAACGGTAACGCATTTAGGGAAAATGCAGAATTGGTAAAAAGAAATGCAACGTTCTCAGAGCAAACTTGGGATAACACCTTAACCTATAATGACAGTTACGGTAAACACAATTTAACTGCATTGGTCGGTACTTCTTACAGGGATCGTTCTTATGAGCAATTAGAAGCTAAAGGTCTTAATTTTCCTAACGGACCAGGGATTGGAGATGAATCTTATTACCTGGACCTTGCCAACTCAATAGATATTGATGGTGTAGGTGATGACGGTGTTAGACAATACTTTTTCTCTTATTTTGGTCGTGTTGCTTATAACTATGACAGTAAGTATCTACTTTATGGTACGTTTAGAGCAGATGGTACTAGTAAATACCAAGAGAAATGGGGTTATTTCCCAACTGTTGGTGTCGGCTGGGTAGTTTCTGAGGAATCATTCTTAGAGAACAGCAACGTTATAAACTTTTTAAAGCTTAGAGCTAGTTGGGGTGAATTGGGTAATGCCAATGTAGACTCTAGTACTGGCGGGATTACGTCTGATGCGGTAGATGGTGCATTTGGTGATGTTCGCTACCCTGGTCTTGTAACTAGTAGTGATTTTGAAGCCCTAAAATGGGAAGTTACTGCTGAAACCAACGTAGGTTTAACTGCCAGATTATTCGATAATAAATTAACGATCGATTCTGACTACTACGTTAGAGAAACACGTGACGCAGTTATACCAGTGTCTAGATTATTAGTTCCTGGGGAAACCAGACAAAATGTTGGTATTATTAGAAACTCAGGATTTGAAATTGTTGCCAACTGGAACCAAAAAGTATCAGATAATTTTAGTTTTAGCGTAGGCGGAAACTTCTCTACTTTAGATAATGAGGTACTTGATTTAGCGGGACAAGAGAATCTAACCTCTGGCGGTGACACTGCACAACGTACAGTTGTAGGTGGTACTATTAGTCCGTTCTTCGGGTTAAAAGTTGACGGAGTATATCAAACTGATGAGGAAATTCAATCTGACCCTGCTGCACAAGCAGCCATTGCAGACGGATTAACCGTTGCCCCTGGAGATTTAAAGTTTGTAGATCAAAATGGAGATATGGTGATTGATGCACAAGATAGAGTGGATCTTGGATCATACCTACCTACCTATTCTTTCGGATTCAATTTTGGAATGAATTACAAGGCATGGGATTTTAACCTTAATGTTATTGGGCAAGGTGGTAATGTTATAGCCAATCAAAAACGCTTTGCTATTCGCCAAACTCCTGATGCCAATATTGATAGGGATTTCGCAGTAAATAGATGGAACGGTGACGGTAGCACCAATAGCTACCCATCGGCAAGGGGAATTAGAAACCCTTGGAGTAACCAGTTCTTGAACAGTTTCTTCGTAGAAAAAGGAGATTTTGTAAGACTACAGAATGTAACCTTGGGGTATACGCTACCTAAGTTAAATGGAAAGTTCAATCCTGATATTAGATTCTACATCACTGCAGAACGTCCGTTGACATTTTTCAACTACAACGGTTTTACTCCTGAGGTTTCTGATGGTAGAGATACCCAAACCTATCCAATACCAGGTGTGTATACAGTTGGTGTAAATATAAAAATATAAAAATACAGCTATGAAATATATAAAAGTTAACAAATTAACAGTGCTTTTAGCCTTTCTAGGTACTGTACTTATTGGTTGTTCAGACGAACTAGACCAACCTGAATTAAACAATAATTTTGCCGGCGGAACAGATTTCTCTCAGACCGATGATATGATTTTATCACTAATAGGGGTTTACCAATCCGTTGCAGATAGAGGTTGGGAGCAGCCATTGGTAGTTGCTACAAGAGGTGATGATGTTAATGCCGCAGGAGACCAACAAGGCCTAAAAAATCAAGATCGCTATGTGTATGACAATTCCTTCTTTGGTTCTAGAACCTTATGGGAAACGTATTATGGAGATATCATAGGTGCCCATACGGGTATGGAACAGATAGAAAGATATATGGAGTTTGCCGATGATGAAGGTATCGCCTTGGGCAATCAATATATCGCAGAAGCTAAAGTTTTAAGAGCCGTGCTTCTATTTCAATTATCACAGGTATATGGATCGGTATTTATTCCAACTTCATCGAATCTTAACGATTTTGCAGATGTAACATCGGTACCAAGTAAAGATGAAGTAATGCAACACATTTCTGATCAAATGGACGAAGCAATACCTTTCTTACTAGACCTAAGACCAAACGAACGTACAGATTTACCTGGTGGAGTAACTAAATACACTGCTTTAATGATAAAGGCGGAAGCAAATCAAGAACTGGAGAATTACCAAGCCGTTGCAGATGCTGCAGGTGAGATTATTGCTTCGGGAAAATTCACATTGTTTCCTGATTATTATGAGTTATTCAAAACTCCGGGTAAACTTAGCGATGAAAATTTATTCGAATTTCAATATTCTGATTTTGGAAATGGTGAAGGCGATAGAGTAAGTCATTTATATGCTCCTTATGGTCCAAACTCATGGAATCCAGAAGTTGATGGCTCAAGTAACGGATGGGGATTTTTTGAGCCTAGCTTAAAATATGTTGAATTTATGCTTGACAGAGGCGAAACCGAACGATTAGAAACTTCTGTTTTCTTTAGCCAAAAGGGTATTGATAGTTTAATTGCTTCTACACCTTACACCATAGAAACTTTACCCTCATTTGTTTCTCCAATTACAAGAGATGGGGATGAAAATACATCAACCGTGCGGTCCATATTTTCTAGCGGTAAACACTACTTACCTACCAATCAATTAATACCTGGCCGTACGGCTTATGGCAGTAACAAGAACAACATTGTTTTCCGTTACTCTGAAACATTGTTAATGTATGCCGAAGCTCTAGTTCAAGGTGCCAATAATTCTGTAATGACTGCAGATGAGGCGGTAAACCAAGTTAGAGCAAGAGCAAATATGGCACCTTTAAGCGGAGTAACACTTGACCAGATCGTAGATGAAAAGTATGCTGAACTTTCAATGGAATGGGGAAAACGCTTTTTTGATATGGTTAGATTGGGTAGATACGATGAACTAAGTTTTGATGGTAGAACATTTACCGAAGACAAGGCTTTTGTAACCTATCATCAAGATCAAATCGACGAGTTTCCAATATTAGGTGAAATAGCTAACTAAAAACGAACAACAATGAAACATTTTAAAAACATAATTACTTTTTTGTTGGCTACCTTTCTTTTGGTTGCCTGCGAAGATGGTATCGATTCACTTACCGAAGTTGAACCTGGTGCAGATGAAACGGCTCCTAGTATCACCATTACTTCACCTACAGAAGGATTAGCGGTAAAAGTGAACGAAGAACTAGCAACCATTACCATAAAATTTGAAGCTAAGGATGATATTGAGTTGGCTTCGGTCAATGTTGCTTTAGATGGAACTACTATTAAAAGCTATTCTAATTTTCTGGATTACAGAAGATTGATTGTAGATGATTTGGTTTACGACCAACTAGCGGACGGTGATCATGTTCTTACCGTAACCGCAACTGACCTAGATGGTAAAACAACAAACGGCATGGTCAACTTTACAAAAGAACCTGCCTATGTTTCCAAATATCCAGGTGAAATTTTATACATGCCTTTTGATGGTTCCTATGTTGATTTAATCAGTTTTGAAGAAGCTGAAGAATTTGGAAGTCCATCCATAAGTGAAGATAATATTGCAGGCGATGGTTCATACCAAGGTGCTACGGATACTTATTTAACATTAGATTCCGAGCGTTTCAAAAATGCTGAATTCAGTGCTATTTTCTGGATGAAAATAAACAGCACCCCAGACCGTGCCGGTGTATTGACCTTGAGTCCGCCATTAATTGACGGCGCAGACAACGACCTTTCTAAAGGTTTTAGATTTTTCCGCGAAAATGCAAACGGAATGCAACGCTTTAAACTAAATGCCGGTACAGGTACAGATGGTACTTGGTTTGATGGTGGCGAGGCTGCAGATGTAGACCCTACTGTTGGAGAATGGGTAAACTTCGCATTTACCATTTCAGGTTCAGAAGCTGTAGTTTATATAGACGGTCAAATTGCTAAAGAAGGAGCTTTCGCCGGTATTGACTGGACAGATGTTAATGTACTTTCCATTATGTCTGGCGCACCCAACTTTACAGCGTGGGGTCACTTGTCAGATGAAAGCTTATTGGACGAACTTCGTATTTTCAACAGAGCAATTTCTCAAGAAGAAGTTCAACAAATAATGGCTGACGATTCAGGTGAATTTGTTTCTTCCTACCCTCCTACTTTCGACGGTGAAATGTTCTATATGCCTTTTGATGGCACTTACAACGAACGTTTTAGAAACATTGACGCTACCGTTGTAGGTACACCTGGTTATGCCGGTGAAAGTGTAGAAGGTGATAATGCCTATGCCGGTGCAACAGATTCTTATTTAACGTTTCCAACGAATGAATCCGGAGCGCTTACTACAGAGGAATTTAGTGCCACTTTATGGTATAAATTGAATGCAGACCCAACAAGAGGTTCCATTTTAGTTATGGGTCCTGAGGATGTAGATAATGTTGGGTATCCTGATGTACAGAACAAACGCACAAACGGATTCAGATTCTTTAGGGAAGGTGATGAAACCAGACAGGTATTCAAATTGAATGTAGGTAATGGTGACGGTGAATCTTGGTTTGACGGTGGCGATGCAGCTGCGTTAGACCCTACTGCTACAGAATGGGTACACTTAGCATTTACTATCTCCGGTACCGAATGTGTAGTCTATTTTGACGGTGAAATAGTATCACAAGGTGATTTCACAGGAGTAGATTGGACAGGATGCGATATTTTATCCATCGGTTCAGGTGCACCACGTTTTACGGAATGGGGTCACGGCTTTGACCTAAGCTTCATCGATGAGCTTAGATTATATAACAAAGCGTTGAGCCAACAAGAAATTCAAGATATAAGACAAGCAGGTCTTTAAGCACAATAGTAGTTTAGTTTAATTCAGTTAATGTAGTAGATTTTTATGAGGTTATTTTTAATTTCAATGACCATTGCAACTTTGTTAGTGGGTTGTAATGGTCAATCCTCTAAGTCCAAACTTAGAGATCAAGACAAGCAAAAAGAAGATATAAAATTAACGGATGAACAACTATTAGATTCCGTTCAAAAACAGACGTTTAATTATTTTTGGGAAGGTGCCGAACCAACATCAGGGCTGGCAAGAGAAAGAATTCATTTAGATGATATTTACCCAACTCATGACAAGGATATTATCACCATTGGTGGTTCAGGTTTTGGTGTCATGGCAATTTTAGTAGGAATTGAAAGAGAATTCATAACGCGTGAAATGGGTCTTGAACGACTTGAAAAAGCGGTAGATTTTCTTGACAATGCCGATCGTTTTCATGGTGCTTGGCCACACTGGCTAACCCCAGATGGTAAAATGACGCCATTCAGTAAAAAAGATAACGGTGGTGATTTAGTTGAAACCGCATTCCTCATTGAAGGATTATTGACCGTGAAAGAATATTTCAAGGACGGAAATGATCGAGAGCAAGCATTGGCGCAACGTATACAAATACTATGGGAAGAAGTAGAATGGGATTGGTATACAAAAGGTGAAAATGTACTGTATTGGCACTGGTCTCCAGAATATGAGTGGGATATGAACTTTCCTGTTGGTGGTTACAACGAAGCATTGATTATGTACATTCTGGCAGCGGCATCTCCAACACATCCTATTTCCAAAGAAGTTTATGACCAAGGTTGGGCTAGAGATGGAGCAATCACAAAAGACACTACTTATTATGGGTTACCAACTATTTTAGACCATTATGAAAGTGATGCTTCACCCGTAGGTCCTATGTTCTGGGCTCACTATTCTTATACAGGTTTAAATCCGAAAGGACTAAAAGACCAATATGCAGATTACTGGGAATTGAATCGTAATCATACTATGATACAATACAAGTATGCCGTTGATAACCCTAAGAATTTCAAAGGATACGGAGAAGACCTTTGGGGGCTTACATCCAGCTATTCTATTAAAGGATATGACGGACATAGACCAGATAGGGATATCAGCGTTATTTCGCCAACTGCAGCTCTTTCTTCCATGCCATATGCACCTAAAGAGAGCATGGCATTTTTAAGAAATCTGTATACGAATCACGATACACTTGTTGGTAAATACGGTCCATATGATGCTTTCAGCTTAGAAGAAAATTGGGTATTGCCAAGGTATTTGGCTATCGACCAAGGTCCTATACCGGTAATGATTGAAAACCATAGAAGCGGACTATTCTGGATGCTATTTATGACCAATAAAGATGTCGTTAAGGGGTTAGATAAATTAGGATTTTCTGTAGCATCACCAAAATGAAGGGTATAAATCGACATAGGCATCAAAAGCAAATACTCCAAAAAGTGTTCGTAGTATTCTTAGGAATCTTAACGATGACGGTAGTGGCGTGTTCCTCATCTGAACCCGATGCCCCAACGGGCGAATCTGAACTTCCGGAAACTCCGAACGTACCGGAACCTGAAGTACCAGAAATTTCAGATGAAGAACTTTTAAACCTTACTCAACAAGAAACCTTCAAATACTTTTGGGATTATGCAGAAGCTAATTCGGGTGCAGCTCGTGAACGTTTTCATCCTAACGAACTATCAAACGACCCTAACACCGTAAGTATTGGTGGTACAGGTTTTGGTTTAATGGCTTTGATTGTAGGAGTAGAAAGAGGTTTTATAAGCAGAAACGAATCAGTAGAACGTATTGATCAAATCTTAAGTTTTTTGGCATCTGCCGATCGTTTTCACGGTGCGTGGCCACACTGGTTAGATGGCACCAATGGTACCGTTAGACCTTTTAGCGAAATGGATAATGGTGGCGACCTTGTAGAAACCGCATTTTTGGCACAAGGCTTGATCTGTATTAAAGAATATTTTAAAGATGGTGACGAAGCAGAAAAATCTTTAGCAGATAAGGCAGATGCACTATGGAAAGGTGTTGAATGGAACTGGTATACACAAGACCAAAATAGTCTGTATTGGCATTGGAGTCCAAATTTTGGTTTTGAAATCAATCTAGAATTGAAAGGATATAATGAAGTAATGATTACTTACGTAATGGCTGCCGCTTCACCAGATTTTTCTATTGAAAAAGAGGTATATACCAATGGCTGGGCATCTAACGGAGCTATTACAGATGCTACAAGTGCCTATACTATTCCGTTAATTGTTGATCATGCAGGAAACTCCCCTAATGGCGGACCATTATTTTTTTCGCACTACTCTTATTTAGGACTCAAGCCACAAAATTTGAACGATGAATTCGTCGATTATGGTGCTGCGGCCATCAACCATGCTAAAATCAATTATCTGTACTGCGTAGATAATCCTAAAAATTTCATCGATTATGGCGAAAATTGCTGGGGATTAACAGCCAGTTATTCTAGAAATACTAATGGTACCTTAGGGTATAACTCACATAGCCCAAGTAATGACATAGGTGTAATATCACCAACAGCAGCTATAAGCTCCATTCCCTATACTCCAGACGAATCTTTAAAAGCGCTACGCTATTTTTATCAGCATAAAGATAAATTATTAGGTCCGGCAGGATTTTATGATGCTTTTAGTCCTCAAAACAATTTTTGGGTGGCAGAAGCGTACTTAGCTATTGACCAAGGTCCTGAAATTATAATGATAGAAAATTACAGAAGTGGTCTACTTTGGAATCTTTTCATGCAGAATGAAGACATTCAAAACGGTCTTGACAAACTAGGTTTTACGTATGAAAAATAAACTTTTACTTCTCGTCCTTATTTTTATATGCAGCTTTACAGCTTTCGCACAGGATACCGGTTTATTTGAAAAGAAAGCATTGATCGTAAAAGGTGATACGTTGCCATATCGAATGCTATATCCTGAAAATTTTGACGCGCAAAAAACATATCCGTTAATCTTATTTTTACATGGTGCGGGTGAAAGAGGCAATGACAACCAAAAACAATTAACACATGGTAGTTCCCTATTTCATGACCAAAACAATAGAACCAAATTTCCTGCAATTGTGATTATGCCACAATGTCCTACAGATGATTATTGGGCACAGGTAAACGTAGATCGTAGTAACTACCCTATTCAATTAGATTTTCAATTTAAAAAAGGACCGACCAAGGCAATGGACCTTGTGCTGCAATTATTGAGCAATTTTGAAAATGAAGACTTTGTAGATAAAAGCAAAACTTATGTCATGGGGCTTTCTATGGGCGGTATGGGCACCTATGAACTTTTGGCAAGGCAACCAGACCGTTTTGCTGCCGCAATAGCCATATGTGGCGCGGGCGATCCAACTTACGCATCAAATTACGCGAAGAAAATTCCTCTATGGGCATTTCATGGTGCTCATGATAACGTTGTTGCCCCATTACAATCAATGGAAATGGTTAGTGCTTTACTACATGAGGGAGCGTTCCCCCGGCTTACCTTATATGACTTTGCCAACCATAATAGTTGGGACCCTGCTTTTGCAGAACCAGATTTATTACCATGGCTTTTCTCTAACTCTTTGAACAAAGAATAAAAGGTCACTAAACCCGATATTTATGACTCACACGTATAAATTACTACCATTACTACTATTGTCGTTTGCCATTTTTAAAATGTCTGCGCAAGAAACCATACCTGAAGTTGAAGCATTATTGAGCGAAATGACTTTAGATGAAAAAATAGGACAACTAAATCTATTGACACCTGGTGGCGGTATTGCCACAGGCTCTGTAGTAAGTGAAAATGTTAAGGCAAAAATTAAAGCCGGACAAGTAGGTGGTTTGTTTGGTGTATCAGGACCAGAGAAAGTTAGGCAGGCTCAAGAAATAGCCATAAAAAATTCGAGATTAAAAATTCCGTTATTAATAGGTTCCGATATTATTCATGGTTATAAGACCACCTACCCTATTCCACTTGGTGTGGCTTCTAGTTGGAATATGGAATTAATTGAAAATGCCGCAAAAATGGCAGCAAAAGAAGCTACCGCAGATGGTATTAACTGGAATTTTTCGCCAATGGTAGATATATCCCGTGATGCCAGATGGGGAAGAATTTCTGAAGGTTCCGGCGAAGACCCATATTTAGGATCGGCTATTGCAAAAGCAATGGTGAAAGGTTACCAAGGTGACGATTTAAGTAAATCGCACACCATGATGGCCACGGTAAAACACTTGGCTCTTTACGGTGCCGTAGAAGCTGGTCGCGATTATAATTCTGTTGATATGAGCAAGGTGAAAATGTACAATCAGTACCTACCACCGTACCAAGCGGCAGTAGATGCAGGTGTTGGTAGTGCCATGACATCGTTCAACGATATTGATGGTATACCCGCAACGGGAAACAAATGGTTGATTACAGACTTATTAAGAAAGCAATGGGGCTTTAAAGGTTTTGTAGTTTCAGATTATACTTCTGTAAATGAAATGATGGCTCACGGATTGGGAGACCTGCAAGCTGTTTCAGCTCAATCACTGAATGCAGGACTAGATATGGATATGGTAGGCGAAGGTTTTTTGACCACACTCAAGAAATCTGTACAAGAAGGAAAAGTAACCGAAGAAGCCATCACCAATGCCTGTAGAAGGATTTTAACCGCAAAGCATCAATTGGGACTGTTTGATGACCCTTATAAATATTCGGATACCTCTAGACCGGAAAAAGACATTCTTACTGCTGAAAATAGATTAGCAGCGAGAAAAATTGCAACGCAATCTTTTGTACTGTTAAAGAACGAAAACAATGTTCTTCCATTACAAAAGGATGCCAAAATTGCATTGGTAGGTCCATTGGCGAACGACAAAAACAATATGCTGGGTACATGGGCTCCTACGGGTGACCCTCAATTATCAATTCCTGTGTTGGAAGGTTTAAAAAATGTAGCTACTAATGCTCAAATAAGTTACGCCAAAGGCGCAAATATTACCAATGATACTGAGCTCGCCAAGCGTGCCAATGTTTTCGGATTACGAGTAGACATCGATACAAGAACCCCTGAAACAATGCTTTCAGAAGCTTTGAGAAATAGTAAAGATGCAGATGTAATCGTTGTAGTCGTCGGGGAAGCTTCAGAATTTGCAGGGGAAGCTGCAAGCAGAACAGATATATCAATACCACAAAGCCAAAAGAAATTGATACATGCTTTAGTGGAAACCGGAAAACCGGTAATTCTAGTTTTATTTAGCGGTAGACCATTAACCATTTCCGAAGAATTTAATTTGCCAGTAAGCATTCTCCAGGTTTGGAACCCTGGTGTTGAAGCTGGAAATGCCATTGCCGATGTGCTTTTTGGAGATTACAATCCTTCAGGGAAACTTACGGCAAGTTGGACTAGGAATGTAGGTCAAATTCCCATTTACCATAGTATGAAAAATACAGGTAGACCAGCACCCACACATCAATTCGAAAAATTTAAATCCAATTATCTCGATAGTGAAATTTCTCCTTTATTCCCATTTGGTTATGGTTTAAGCTATACCTCTTTTGAATACAGTGAAATTACTTTAGATAAGAACATCCTAAAACAAGGTGAGTCAATAAATGTTTCAGTTAAAGTGAAAAATACGGGAAACTTCGATGGAGAAGAAGTGGTACAACTATACCTAAAAGATGAGGTTCGTAGTATTACCGCACCCGTAAGACAACTAAAAGGATTCCAAAAGATATTTCTAAAAAAAGGAGCATCAAAAACTGTTACCATTACCTTATCGGCAAATGATTTAAAATTCTACAACAGCGAATTAAAATTTGTGGCTGAACCAGGGAAATTTAAGGTGTTCGTTGGTGGAAATTCCAATGCTGAGATGTCTGCTGAATTTGAACTGGAATAAATCTTCGATCCATCATTTAGAATAAAATTGAAATCAACTATGCGAATAGGTATTCTAACGCTTATAGGGTTATTGACCATTGCTTGTAACACTAAAATAAATACGAGTAAAAAGACTGCACAAAAACCCAATATCGTGTTTATTATGGCAGATGATCATGCCGTACAGGCAATTAGTGCCTATGGTCATCCCATCAGTAAATTAGCACCTACCCCGAATATTGATAGACTTGCTAAAAATGGGGTGCTATTCAATAATAGTTTCGTTACCAACTCAATTTGTGGTCCTAGTAGAGCAGTTATACTAACCGGAAAACATAGCCATATAAACGGGTTTAGACAAAACGGAGATCACTTTAATGGCAGTCAGCCCACATTACCTAAAATGCTGCAGCAATCTGGTTATAACACCGCAGTGTTCGGTAAGTGGCATTTGCATGGTTACCCAGAAGGATTCGATCATTGGAAAATTATCGTTGACCAAGGAAACTATTATAATCCCGACTTTATTGAAAATGGAGATACTACACGTATAGAGGGTTATACGACTGATATTATTACTGAAGATGCCTTGAATTGGTTAAAATATAATAGAACCGATTCTCTTCCCTTTTTCTTAATGGTACAGCATAAAGCTCCTCATAGAAATTGGATGCCAGCCTTACGTCATGTCAATTTGTATGATTCTGTACAATTTCCACTACCTGATAGTTATTTCCCTGAATTCAACAAACAATGGGCTGCGAAAGAACAACTGCAGACCATTTATAAAGATATGTATGAAGGTCATGATTTAAAAATGTCGACAGCTTATGGACAGACAGAACTTGCCAATAACCCATGGACAACTGACTTTGATAGAATGACATCTGAGCAACGATTGACTTGGGATGCAGCTTACTTAACGAAAAACAATGCTTTTCATAAAGCAAAATTAACTGGTAAAGAATTGGCTATTTGGAAAGACCAACGTTATATACAGGACTACATGGCAACAATTGCTGCTGTTGATGAAGGAGTAGGTGAAATTCTTGATTATTTAGAAAAGAGTGCCTTAGATAAAAATACATTGGTTGTATATACTTCTGATCAAGGTTTTTGGATGGGCGAAAATGGCTGGTTTGATAAGCGTTTTATGTACGAAGAATCTTTTAAAACTCCTTTATTAATGCAACTACCTGGAACCATTAAGCCTGGTGCCAAAATTGATGCGATGGTTCAAAACTTAGATTTTGCACCAACCTTTTTAGACCTTACGGGGTTTGCAAATTTGAACTCAGAAATGCAAGGAGAATCTTTTTTAGGATTATTAAACGGCACTTTAAACGAACAAGATTTCAGAGACGTTGTTTATTATCATTACTATGACTACCCTGCTTTCCATATGGTAAAGAAACATTATGGAATTAGAACAAAACGCTACAAATTGATTCATTTTTATGATGATATAGATACTTGGGAACTATATGATTTGGAGAAAGACCCGAATGAAAAAAACAATGTAATTATCAACCCCAATTATAAAAATACACTATCGGTTATGCAGCATAAATTAGATAGTGTCCAAAAAGAATATGGCGTTACCAGAACTGAATTTATGAAAACATCTAAGGAAGAGGTGAATAAAGCATACAATCAATTTAAGAGATTAAGGGGTGTCCCTGCATTTCACTAAATATTCTATGATAATATCTATAAACCGATATTCTTTAATCTTGCTTATAGTGTCATTAATTAATTGTTTAGTTTATAGGGCTATAGTAGAGAGGTCATATTAGAATTTATTCCTTTAAAATATCATTTAAAACAGAACCTGGAATTCTAACCTCCAATAGTTAAAAGCTCTCCCCATTGTGTAGTAAATCTAGGGCTTCTATGTTCTTTTATCAATGCCCATTCTTTGCTTCGATTACCTACGGTTGCTAACTTAATTTTATTCTTACCGTACTTCCCGTTTAAATTATCCATCAGTTTTGTAATAGCATCGCTCTCACTTTTATGAGGATTATAGAACAGGTTAGTTTGCACTTCATTTTTATGAACCAAATGAACTAGGCTCACCCCTACTTTCTTATAACGGTATCCCGGTTTAAATATCTGCTGTAACCCTTTTAAGGCTTCCTTGGTCAGCTTAATGGTACTATCGGTAGGCGTATCTAAATTTAAGATTATTTTGTTTCTGTATTGCTTGTCAATAGCACTGTGTTGGTTAGTTTCCAATGAAATTTCAATTTGAGAAGCAAGACTTTGTTGTTGCCTTAATAAGTCCGCAACTTCAGCTACATAAAAACTGCAGGCTTCCTCAATAAGTGAAAATTCGGTAAGTTTAAATCCAAATGATTTAGCAGTTCCAATACCTTTTTTAGCATTGGTAACGGTTTCCAATTCTAAACAGGGCACATTATTCAATTCTCTCCAAAGTCGCTCTCCAATTACCGTCATTTCTTTTCTTACCCAAGCAACGGGCATATTAGCAAAATCTAGAGCCGTATTTACATTTTTGTCTTGAAGACGAATAGCATGCTTCTTCCCTATTCCCCATATATCTTTCACTTTAAGATTTTTTAAAAGATACTGTCTCTTTTGTTCTGTATCTACCACATAAACATTATTGTTGGCTGCTATTTTTTTAGCGTACTTGTTCGCTAACTTAGAAAGTGATTTGGTCTTTGCTATACCTACACCTACCGGAATTCCTGTATTCTTTTCTACCGTATTTTTTATAGTATGTGCAATGGTATCATAGTTTGCGTTGTGCATACTACTTAAATCTACAAAGCTTTCATCTATGCTATATTCTTCAACTCTTGGAGAAAACATCATTAAGGTGTCCATAACCCTCCTAGACATATCACTATACAAAGTATAATTAGACGAGAAATAGCTTACATTATTATCATCCAACAATTTTTTGATTTTAAATACGGGTTGGAACATGGGTATATCTGCCAATGCCTTGGCTTGTTTATTTGCTGCTATTATACAACCATCATTATTACTTAGAACTACTACCGGTTTATTTATTAAATCTGGTCTAAATACTTGTTCGCAAGAAGCGTAAAAACTATTGCAATCTACTAGTGCTATCATAATACAGGTTTTATAATATAAGTTATTACTCCCCAAATATTCAGTTCAGTATTAAAAGCGCTATCTATTTTAATTATCTTAAAACTATCATCAACTGTAGCTACAACAAGTTGTCCGATTTTTGGCGACAAAGATTTATCTACAATTAGTACATCGTTGGTTAAAACATTATTTTCTTTAAAGGAATCATCAATAACCCTAATAAAGAATGTGGAAGATGAATTTGAAACAAGTACTTCGTTCAAATCTATTCTTGGTTCTCTATAATGTGTTGCAGGGCTAGAAAAACCCGTTTGAGTAGGTCTTTGTACCCTATGGTTATTTTCAGGTTTTTTTATTAAATGCTTATCTAATTCTATCATCAATTAGTTTTCTTTCTAAATTTATTTTCTTTCCCTTACCCAGTTATCAATTGGCACGTTCCAAAATCCAAGGACTGGCATTATATAGCAAATAATGCGCGATGGATATTTGTAATACAGGTTTACATCATGTGTGTCTGTTTCATATTCCACAAAAAAACCATCCATTGAAAGAGGTTTGCTTTCAAATAAGCCTACATCTTTTAAAGCACAATTATAACGCTCTTGACCAATCTCTTTCAAGAGAGCCTTTATAACCTTAATATCATAATTTCTAAACACGGTTTTGGACATTTTCCAAATTTCAGGATATAATCCAAATAATATATACTATTTTTGATAATATTATTAACAACTAATAAGTTTAATAAAAAAAGCCATCTCTATGTGAGATGGCTAACCAAACTTAATCAGTAAACCCTTCAATAAATACGAAGAGTAATCAGAAACTGACGTAATATCTACAATTTTAATTATTGCAATTAATGATAATGGATAAAATATTAACTGAAATAGGTTAAAGCTGAGATAGCAGGGATTGATTTAAAACATCATCATTACTCTTTACAGTCAATTTTAAAACAGTTTAGACCATCTATATCAGCAGATAGATTATAAATTACCGAAGCCCACTAAATTGGGTAAATGAACATAATTTCTTAATCCATGCAAAAGAATACAACAACCATTACAGAATCTGTAACACTATTTTACAATGATTTCATTGAACAATTACCAGGTATTGGAATGGGAATACTACTTGTAATGTTAGGACTACTTCTTGGGACTTGGATTGGCAGTTTCGTTAAAAGAAAACTATCGGCAAGGACCGGTGACCCATTAATGAGTAAATTTTTAGGACAAGCCATTAAATACATACTCGTTATTATTGCTGTAATGTTGGCATTGGAAGCTGCCGGTCTTGGTGCCATAGCTACTGGAATATTAACTGCTGCTGGTGCTAGCGCAGTAGTATTAGGATTTGCATTTAAAGATATTGGTCAAAACTTTATTGCAGGAATCATTATGGCATTTAGCAGACCTTTTGACGTTGATGACACCGTTCAAATAGATGACAATTTTGGAAAGGTAAAAGCTTTAGAATTCAGATATACTAAACTTAAGTCTTTCGATGGCAAAGATGTTTATATACCTAATAGTGACGTATTGACAAAACCCGTTACAAATTACACAGAAGATGGTTTTTTTAGATGGGATTTTACAATTGGCATTGCTTATGAAGACAAAATAGAAGGCGCAAAACAGACTGTTTTAAAGGCTTTGAAGAAAGAACCAAATGTAATTGAAGATGAAGAACATGAAAATTTTGTGATTGAAGATGAGCTTGCTACTAGCACGGTTAATTTGAAAGTATTTTTTTGGGTAGATACCAAAGACTTTAGGAGAATGGCACTTATAACTAAAGGTAATGTTGTTCGTAATGTAAAAGAAGAATTAGAAGCAGCAGGTTATTATATGCCTGCAGATATTCAAGAGATAAAATTATATGGCAAAGAATCTGAATTTCCTCTTAGAATTAACTCCCAAAAGAATAAATCTTAATTCTCTTTATCAATGAGCTCAACTCTTTAAATAATGAAATTTTAAGTGCCTTTATGAATTTAGCTTTGTAATCCAAATCCAATTTAGTAATATATAATAACTATATTTAATAACACCCACCTATATTCCAATTAACTATGCTCGTAAGTTTTGACCAAAATATCAAAGATGTTCAATCAATAACCATATTACCTACAATTCTTGATGTAATTAGCCAAACTACAGGTTTAGGTTTTGTAGCAGTTGCAAGGGTAACTGCAGAAAGATGGATTACTTGTGGTGTGCTCGATAAATTAAACTTCGGATTGAAACCGGGCGACGAGTTACAAATTGAAACTACTTTTTGTAGGGAAGTTAGACAAAACGACAAATTAGTTGTTATTGATCATGTTGAACAGAGCCCTGAATATGTTAATCATCCCATACCTATGCAATACGGGTTTCAAAGTTACATTTCTGTACCTATAATAACCAAAAGCGGTCAATTTTTTGGAACTTTATGTGCACTAGATCCACAACCTAATAAATTGAACAATTCCAAAATTATAGGAATGTTTACCATTTATGCAGAGCTAATATCCTTTCATTTAGATACGATTGAAAAATTACGCTTAAAGGATTTAGAAATTGAAAAAAAAGATTTTCAGTTAGAATCTTTTGATTTTGTTTCCAGTCATGATCTTCAAGAACCTTTAAGAAAAATTCAAATGTTCACTAGTGTAATATTAGAAAAGAACAATTCTAGTCTCACAACTGATGTAACAAAATATTTAAAGAGTATTAAAAATGAATCGCAACGTATGCGCAACATACTAAATGATTTATTGGTGTTTTCTGAATTCAAGAAATCATCACAAAAATTCAAGAAAGTAAACTTAAACACTCTAGTTGAGAATATTCGTCAAAGACTTTTAAAAGAGTTCTCTAAATGTAATGGTACAATTATCGTAGAAGATTTACCTACAGTCTCGGTTATGCCTGATCAAATTGAACAACTTCTATACAACCTAATTATTAATGCTATAACTTTCAAATCCGACGACTGTAGTCTTAAAATATCAATTAGCAGTAGAATCGAGAAAAGCAAAAATCTAAAATTCGATAAACTAGATTTAAATACTTCATATTGCGAATTGACTATTTCTGATAATGGAACCGGCTTTGACCCAAGGTATAATGAAAAAATCTTTGGTATATTCAAACGCCTTGATTCAGAAAGGTATTCTGAATCAACAGGGATTGGATTAGCCATAGCAAGGAGAATTACAGAGAATCACAAGGGATTTATAATTGCAAATGGTATTGTGGGTAAGGGAGCTACTTTTAAGGTCTATTTGCCCATGAAGCAATAAGTAAAAGTTTCAGATATAACACTTTATGAGCAATTGCGATGATATCGTAAAATCAACTTCCTTATTTTTTTATGTAATTATTCAAGTTTAATAGCCTCAACCAATGAATGCTACCAAAATTAATATTAACCCTATGTTTTGCCTTTATTTGGTCTAATTCATAGTTTTTTTAACAATATTAAATGCACTTAAAAGAAGAACTTAATAAACAACAGTTGAAAGCGGTTGAATTTGCCGGTAAGCATCTTCTGGTACTTGCAGGTGCCGGTACTGGTAAAACACGTACAATTATAGCTAGAGCTGCATATTTGATAGAGAACGGTGCAAACCCATCAAAAATTCAAATACTTACGTTTACCAAGAAAGCTGCCAATGAAATAGTAGAACGCGTAAAAGCAAGTTTACCACAATCTAACGGTCGTTCATTGAACGGCGCCACCTTTCACTCTTGGTGCAATCAATTGATTATAAAATACCCTAATTTATTTGGTGCTGCAAGCTATACGGTTATAGACCCAGATGACCAATTAGGTCTAATGAAGATGGTTTCAGGAAGTCATAGTGATGTCTATAGTAAACTTAGAATAAAACCACAGCAACTATTAGATGTATATTCTTATGCGAGAAATACAAAAAAGAACTTGACCGAATCTATTCGTATTTTAATATATAAAGGCAAAGAAGATAAGGATACCGAGTATGAGATAACGGCTATGAAACCTAATGTAGAAATTTTACTTAGGGCATATCAAAAGAAAAAAATGGAACAACACTATTTAGATTATGATGATCTGTTATTAGTGGTATCCACACAGTTGAAAACAAACCCCGAAGCTAGAAAACTATTATCTCAAGATCTAGATTATCTTTTGGTTGATGAAATGCAAGATACCAACCCTTTACAATGGGAACTGCTATCACCCTTTATAGATATATGTAACTTATTTTGTGTTGGTGACGATGCACAATCAATCTATTCTTTTAGAGGAGCAGATTTTAAAAATGTTCATCAGTTTAAAGAACGTGTACCAAATTCTGAAGTATTTAAACTTGAAAAAAATTACCGCTCTACACAAGAGATATTAGACATTTCTAATTGGTTATTAGAAAAATCGCCAATAGATTATAAAAAAGAATTACAGTCCGTAAGAGGCGATGGTGAAGTTCCTTTACTACTGAATGTAAGTGATGAGTGGCAAGAGGCGAATTGGGTTGCTGATGAGATTTTAAAAAATTATACAGATGAAGACCGTCGCTTTTCAGACCACCTTATTTTATCTCGTTCTCAATATTACACAAAGACATTACAGGCAGTTTTCATAAGAAGAAAAATACCCTATATAACCTACGGTGGAAGAAAATTTTTGCAAGCTGCACATATTAAAGATTTAGTGTCTTTACTTAGAATTGTCAATAACCCATATGATGAAATAGCTTGGGTAAGATTCCTGACTTTTTGGGAAGGTATAGGCGAAGTTAGAGCATCAAGAATTATGGCGGTTATAATAGCCGATGAAGGTAAAACGGATATCCCTACCCTTTTACAAGGCGCCATACCTGGAAAAGACGGAATTAAAATTGCCGAACTCTACAATGCTGTGCAAAAAGAAAAAGGAAAGGTTGGCAAAATGGTCGACATCGCTTATGATGCCATGTCATTAGGACTTGCGTTTAGATACCGAAAAGATTGGATTGAAAAGCGTAAAGGTGATTTCCCTGTTTTAAAACTTTTAGCGAATAGCTATTCAAGTTTAGGTGAATTTATAGGAGAAGGATTATTGGACAATGCAGAAAAAATGAACGGTGCACCTGTTCTAAGCGAGTCTCAATTAGAGACTGACGAAGAAAAAGATCATGTAATTATATCTACCATCCACTCCGCCAAAGGCTTGGAAGCTGATGTTTGTATCGTTTTGAACGTGTCTCCAAAATCATTTCCTTCAGCTTGGTCATTAGATGATGTAGATGCTATTGAAGAAGACCGTAGAGTTTTATATGTAGCATTAACGAGGGCAAAAAACAGATTGATTATCACAAGGAATACAGCTTCAATTGCGGCTATTCATAAAAAATCTATACCATCAAATAATGGTCATCAATCAGATGATGCAGAAACTTATTTTTTGACGGCCATACCCGACGGATTAGTAAAACAAGAAACTATTGGGCATGATTTCAAAACTGTAAAAGACGCACCAGAACCCAATAAAATAGACCTGTCTTCAGGAATGGACTTTAGCTAAAGGTTAGACATGCCAGAAAGAAAATTTGCCATTATCACAATGACCACATTCGGTTATAAGCCAAATCCTTTAAGAATAGTACAATTAACTATTAGTAAGCTTAAAGGAAATTATTATGAACCTGTATTTAGCACCAACATAAATCCTGAAGAACGTATTCCTAATTACATTCAGCAAAAAACAGGTTTATCCGATAGCATTCTATTACAAGAACCTACATTCTCGGAAATCGCCAATACTATTCTTAAAGAACTAGAAGACCATATATTAGTGGGTCATAATGCATCATTTTTACATCATGCCCTACAGTCTGAGTTTAAATACTTGGGCTATTCATTTAAAATTCCTCAGCTATGCACATTACGCCTAGCTAAGAAGTTAATTCCTAATATGACCAATTATGAATTACCATATTTAACTAGTGTTTTAAACATTCCCTTTTTAGCTTCAAATGATATGAGTGATACTAATGTTTCAGTATCCATATTATTTCAAAGATTGATGGCGCTAGACGAGAACGAAATAGTCATCTCTAAATTTTTAGAGCCAAAGGTTGAGAAAGAGCATATAGCACCAAAAAATATTGAGTATCAAAAACTAAATGCGTTACCCAATACTCCCGGTATTTATAAATTTCAAAATCAAGTTGGTGAAGTAATCTATGTGGGCAAGGCGAAGGATATTAAAAAAAGAGTGTTGAGTCATTTCTATAATTTTAGCGAGAAAGAAATAGCACTTTGCAACGCTACTTACCATGTAGATTATGAACCCACGGGAAGTGAATTGATAGCATTATTGCGTGAAGCGGATTTAATAGATAAGCTAGACCCTCCTTTCAATTATATACAAAAGAAGAGTTATATCACTTATCATATTACACCTCAAAAAAATAAAAAGGGCGTTCTTCAACTAAAAATCGAAAGAAGACCTTTTCAACACTCCCCTACCGAAATATTCTTAAAGAGAGGAGACGCAATAAAACGCTTAATTGAACTTACTAAAAAGTTTAAATTATGTCCGTTACAAACAGGTTTAAAGAGCAAATTAGGCAGATGTACCCATGATGAATACATGGAATGTGATGGTGTTTGCAGTGGAGAGGAAGAAATCGGGTTATATAACGTTAAGGTTGAAAAAGCTTTAGATTTTCTTAATAACGAAAATGACAATTATGTAGTTTTTGAAAAAGGTCGTTCTAAAGAAGAACGTAGTTTTGTTTTAATACTTCATGGTGTCTACCAAGGTTACGGTTTTCTTGACAATTCTCAATCTGTATCAAGTGTAGAAGATTTGAAAGATATGCTTGATCCGAAAAAACATTCTTACCATACTGCGATGATAATTTCAAGTTATACAAAACGAAATCCATGGAAAATAAAGCCCATAAACTCTTGACATTCTAACTAATTAAATTAAAGCTAGTTTATCAACAATAGTAGTTATAGTGAACTTCGTGTTCAAAAATCTGGAATAATTAGTACTTAGATTATTATATCTGGAAATTTAATTCATCTAAATAACTAACTTTTAAAATTGACCATAGAATCATGTAAGTACAATAAAGTCATTGCGCTTTGTATTTACTTTAGACAATGAATCTAATAACAGTTTTTTCAGCTCTTTAAAAGAAGATGACTTTTTCAAAAATTGGTTAGCTCCATCTTGTTTGAGCTGGTTTACTTCCCTCTCCCTATATATTGATGAATAAGCGATGATATAAATATTCTTAAATTTCTTGAAATTTCTAATATCCATTAAACATTCAAATCCGTCCATAATGGGCATGTATAAATCTAAAAAGATGACTTCTGGCAATGTTTGATCAGAAAATAGCCTATCCATTAAATCTACTCCGTTATCAAAATGAGTCACTTGAATATTTATAGGAATATCTTCTAAAGCTTCTTTAAAAAAGCTTAAATCATCTAAATCATCATCCGCTATATAAATATTTAAATCTTTCATCAGTTCTATTAAAACAAATACATCCTCTAAAATTATGAGGAAAACATTTAATAGTATTCGTCAATAAAATTGAATATTAACTCAAATGGTAACATATCGTAATATTGAAATAAATAGATTTTTATATACCTAGCTATTAAGTGAATATAAATACTTGGAATAATTAACTATTTCACAAGCACGTATGAGAAATTCACCAACCTCAGCTACATAGCATAATAGTTATCAATTAAAAAAAGGATAAGTATGTTATTTTGTAATCGCTTGTATCATATTTCTAGATATTGGTTTTTCATAATACCCATCTATTGCTCTATGATTCTTAGCTCTTTCTCTGTCTTTCGCATTAGTAAATGCAGACATTATAAAAATTTTCATTTGGTCTAAACTACCGTTATAGCTTTGTAACTCATCTATAAACTCCCAACCGGTCATTTCTGGCATTATTAAATCTAGTAAAATATAGTCGGGTATAGGTTTGTTCTCGTCCTTTAATTCAGTTAATAAATTAAGGGCTTCTGTTGCACTGTCACAGACATAGATCTGGGCATCAAAATTAGATTGTTGTACAGCGTACCTAGCAGTAAATTGCGATACCATATCATCATCAATCACCAAAAATACTTTACCCATCAATTTGTTCTTTAACTATAATCACTTAAACTACTAATATTAAATATACGCTAATACAGTTATCAAATTAACTTTTACTATAAATTTCATCGATAATCAATTTCAATAGTATGCAATTATATTTAAAAAATGGGTTCCTTTAAAAAGGAACCCATTCTCAGTTGTATTAATCTAACACTAACCATTAACAACTAAACCATACAACTGATATTTTTAATCAACCTTCGTTAAATTATAAAATTTAAAATATATTCTTTACTCCTTTCAAAGTAGATTTTAATCTAATTGAGAAACTTAATCTAAAACTCTGGAATTTTAATACTAAAAATTAAATCCTACACTAAACAGAAAACGATTACCATCTCCTCCATGATAAAAACCTAGGTTTCCTGTCAATGCGCTAAAACCAGAAATCCAAACAGAACCACCAAAATCATTGTGCCACTTGGTAGAATTATCTTCATCTGTCCAAACACGACCATAATCAAAACCTGCGCTAACACCCAACTGTATAGGTACGAAATTTGTTCTAAATCTGGTAACGCCTACTCTTAAATCTGTACTTTGATAAAAAGAAGACTTGCCATTAAACCGTTCGTTCCTATATGCTCGTAAACTTTGATTGCCCCCTATAACCGCACCATGGTAAAATTCGTAATTATCCCCAATAATAGCTTCACCAGCAATCTTAGAGGCTATAACAGCTATACCACTTGGGTGTAAAGGATAAGTTAATGACAGTGATGGTTTTACATATCCAAAGCTATTGTCATATCCATTAACAGTAGCTGTATACCCTGTTACAATATTTGCTTGCATAGCCCTATTTGGAAAAGCAGGATCATTTTCATTTTTGTACTTATACCCAACCTCAGCAGTAGCATATAATTGCTCTTCATATACATCATTATCTGAAGAAAAAGATTGACCAACAAAACGTTCATCATCATTAGAAACATCAAAAGATTCTAGGGCTGACCTAAAATGGTAACTACTGCCAGCATTGGTATGGACCAAATAAGGAGAAACTTTCCACTGTCTAATGCGCACTCTATTAAAATCTCTATCTATTTCATTGTCATAAAAAGTATCATTACCCTCTCCAAAATAATTAGTTGTAAAATTTGGGCTAGCATATCTTAAATCGAAACCTAAATTCCAGTTATAAAAAACATGAGCAAATTCTGCATTATAATCAATTGCAAATCCGTTGGTTGCAAAGAAATACTCCCCTCCTATGGTATGTTGTGCCTTAAAAGGATTATTTGCCAAACCGTAAGTTGTAAAACGATTTTTTAATCCGATTCTAAATCCCGTGTCGCCATCGTAACCTAAACTCGGAAAAAGTATATTTTCATTGTACTTTCTCTTCGTATAATCATACGTATTGATGTCATATGAATCTGTTAACCATTTTTTAGATTTAGGATTAATAATAGTATTGTCCTTACTCTTATAATCATACAACTTTACTTTTTTTGTAGATTTAAAATCATAGATATCATCTTTCTTACCTCCTATAATTTTAATATCAATAAGCTTATCTCCTTCCCCGTTCACTGTAAACGTATCATTGCCATCTAAACCATAAACCCATATTTCTTTGGTTTCTTTAGAATTGTAGGTATTATAAAAGACTATAGAATCTTTTGAAATTGAGATATATGTATCTCCATTAGGTTTTCTAGTAATTAAGAATTCATCATCATCCTCCGTACCAATAACAACTTCAAAATTGTTTAAATAATCATAATAGATTCTTGCAATAGTTTGTAGTTTATCTCGTCTAGATTGCAAATTCCTTTTAATTTCCTCTATACTGTTATCTTGCGCAGCTTCAGGTAAAGATTTAAAGGCAACCTCTATATGTTCATCAGATAAATTTTCTTGAATATAGTCTACTTGTGCTTTCCAGTCATCCCAATCAGCATTTTTTATAAAAGCCTTATCTAATGGATAGCCCGATAAATTAAACCACTTCTCATTCTTGATATCATCATTAAAAGTTTCCATTTTACGAAGCAATGGAAAAGCAAATTTCAACATACCAATTATTGGTCCGTCATATTTAGGAAAAGCTTGGTCCCAATCTCTAGGTATAGCTTCATATCTTTTTTTACCATCTTCCGTTTCAAACTGAGCCCAACGCCACTGATCTTGGTGTCTATCCCAATTACCCACTAACATATCAAACAAACGTGCACGAATAAAACTTGATTCGTCTACATATGAATCTTTAGATTCCATAAGCTCTAAACGAAGGTCAGTAGTACTAATAATATCATCTGGACTACCAAAGGTTTTAAAGCTTTTGTTTTCGTCACCAACATGTTCCTCTAACATAAAAAGCGCATCACCATAATCTTCATTGTAAATACCTAATCCTTTTTGCTTTGGCACATAATATATATTAGGATTTGCATGTAAGACATTAATGGATTCTGATAACTCGTTCATCGCAAATTGAGCATAAGGATGTGCTGTAGTATAAAAATCGAGCACATAACGCTCTGCGACGGTGTTTTTAAGATAATCTTCAACATAATGGTGCTCTATAGCGTTTGTTTGTAAAAAACGTACTGCACTCTTGCGCAGCGCTCTTAACGTATATTCATGTTCATTATCATCTATTAGGCGAAGAGACCTTGATTGTGTTCCGCCACCCTCTGAAATTGGTCTAACATTGTTGGGCAGTTCATCTATTTTCAAAACCGGTGCTTCAATTTCTTTACTGTAAAGGTCTCTAAAGTGATTACCCCATACCCATTTATAAAATCCGCTTTTATCTGTTTCTTCTTTGGTATATATAGACGCTCTAGCTGTTGACCCATCAAATTCCTTAGGAAAAGAAACCTCATCAATAGTTAGTCGTTCCCTTTTAATCTTTTTGGTAAAGGCAACTTTAGAATCTCCATTTTTTAATTCAATTAAATCAACTACAGAACTACCATCTTTATATACAGTCAGTTTTGCATAACCGTTATTGGTAGATTCAAAATGTTCTTCTTTAGGCGCCCTTGCCTTTTCAGTTTTACCAACAGCTCCACTAATAATTTGTGGAATACCATCATCTTCTAAATATTGTAGATTACGGTCTTTGCCAGATACAAATATGACATCTTCGAATTGACTGGCAATTGTCTCTAGCCTACCACGTAATATTCTATTCTCTTTATTCTGATAAGATTCTGGTGTAAATCCGCCCATTTTATTAATCATGGAAATTTTGGAATTACTCATTACAGGTTGGTATACCGCAACAATAACGGTTTTACCTTGACTATCCTTTAAATCATCTTTAAACTCTGCCAAAAACTGATCTCTAGTTTTATGCTCACATTTTTCGTTAATATATGGGTGATCATCCCAGTCTTCTAGATACCATTGAGAATCTACCATCTCTAATACCACATCATCATTAATAGTTTCCCGTTCAACAGGGCAACCGTCATTTGGCCAAAATTTAGCTTTGCTATTATCCTGTAAAAAAGATTCTAAATCGTCTATACTCTGTGGTGCATCTTTTACCCATTCATTCTCCCCTGGCGTTAAAATGACATTACCATTAAACTCATCCCAAATACTCATTAAAGGTTCTAGGTAAGACTTTACTTTTTCTTGCTTTTCTTTGTTAGAAGAAAAACCATCTTTATTTACGACATTCCCTAACAACAATAGCGTTGCCTCCTTATCATTTTTAGATGCTAAATTTATCTCTTCCAATATGTTCTTTGCATCAGAAAAAGAAACATTACCAACATTAGATGTAATATAGAATGAATGAGAAACTTCCTTTTCTATCTTTAAACCGTTAGCATCATTATCTTGAGAAAAAATAATACTACAACAAAGAATAAAAGTATAGGTAAAGAATATTTTACGCATGTATTAGATTTTATATTACGTGTTGATGAATTTACAGGGATAGATTGTTTTCTATTTTAACTGAAAAAATATAGTCACAAAGTTAGATATCTACTGCGCATTCATTTAACTCAATAGGTTTTTTAAATAACTATAAAAAGCAACTACTGTTACTCATAATTTTGCCAAAGGTTTATGTATTTTTGAAGCTTGATTTCTACCATTAAAAAAATAAAAAAATAGGATTAAAGGTTACACTTTTCAAATGCAGAATTTAAAAATCCATTACCATCCTGAGGTAGAGAATTTAGATAACAAATCTATTTTCACAAGGCTGGCAACCAGAAGTATTGCTATGCAAGAATCTAACATTTTGTTGCTTTATACAGAGAGATATCAAGACTATAGCTTGCCGGGTGGCGGATTAGATTTAGGAGAGGATATAATTGAAGGTATGAAAAGGGAGCTTATAGAAGAAACTGGAGCCCAAGATATTAGAAACATTAAGCCCTTTGGTATCTATGAAGAATATAGGCCGTGGTACAAACCCGATTTTGATGTGCAACATATGATTTCTTATTGTTACACATGCGAAATAAATACAGCGTTGGGTGCATCTAAAATGGAGCAATACGAGATTAAGAATGGAATGAAAGCCAAGTGGGTCAACATTAATGAAGCCATTGACCATAATAAGAAGACAATGTTGAATAGTGACAGAAAAGGGATGTCTATTGAAAGGGAGACTTTTATTTTAGAACTTTTGGCAGAAAGTATAGCTAGGAAACTAGAGGTGTAACTTTCCATTACAATAACCATAGTTTATCTCCCCAAAATCGTTTAACCATAAAGAAAAATGAAAAGTCGATTATTTGTATTCATAGTACTGTGTATATGCACACATACTGTAATTGGACAAACGGAAAATCAAAAACTAAAGGCAGAAGCTTATCATCAAGACCAACAGTTTGTTAATCGCTATACCAACTCATGGTATTGGTTATTTGGTTCTTCTAATAGCAAATCGAATAATGATGAACCCCCTACAGTAAATTGGGAACTAGAAGATGGTGGTTGGTATACAGGGCAAGGTCGAAATAATGAGTATAGCGGTTTCGGAATACAGTACAAACCTAAAGACAATGCTTATATCTTTAGCAAGTGGGAGAATACGAGCCCTGATGGAATGACTTTATCTCAAAGTCTTGACTACAGTTTTTTAGGTACTTATGAAAAGAATGAAAAGAATGGTTTTGGTATTACCAAGTGGTCTAACTACAAGCCATTTTCTAATGAAAATTATAAAAACGTTATAAAATTTATTGGCGAATATAAAGATGGTGTGTGGCATGGCTATGGCATCATTTACTTTAGAAACGGCACCTATAAATCTGGAATCTTCATAAATAGCATATTAAGTAAAGAATTACCGAAAATTGAAGTTTTAGAGGCATTAGGGTTTTAATAAACTTAACCCAATTATAAAATCAAAAAAAAGGATAGCAATATAAAACTGCTACCCTTGAACTTAAAATAAACAAACATTACTCTATGCCTTGCGCATCACTAACAACACGATCGATAAAATCTGTGTTGATATATAAGAGCCTAGCCAAATTGTACAATACATTTACTTCGCTATCGTCTATATGCCCATCTGCATAAGATATAATAGATAAATCTCTAAGTATATTCAACTTTTGCATTACAGAAAGTACTATATGAAGATTATGCGTTAGCTCCTGTACTTCACTAATCATTTCTTCTTCTGTAAGCCCCTTAATGGTCATCATACAATTAGCAAAAATTTTAGGAGCAACAATACTACTTAATGCCTGTATTTCAGAATCATCTACAACACCATCCGCATTAGATATTAAATAACCTCCTAAAAACATTAGGCGTTGTATTTTTTCTGAATGCTCGCCTTCTTCCTCTAAGTTTTCTGGCTCCATTAATGACATAATACGTTTGATCTCCACCTCCATTGCTTCTTCTGTAATTTCACTGGTGATGGTGTCATTAAAAGCCGCATAGGTTTCGCTTTTATTAAATAGCTCTAAAGCTTTAATTCGTAATGGACTAAAAGGGTGACTACTATACCAATCTGAAGGGTCATGGTTAGCATCATTCAAAACTTCCTCTAAATCTACAAACTGTTCTATGTAAGAATTCAACTGAAAATCTAAAGAGTCTGTGGTAACACCAGAAGATAACTTAAAGAACGTACGACCTACCGCTTCAAAATTTTGACAACATAATAGTCCTGCCCTATCTGCACTTATTTCTGCATTTCTGTTCCATGCATATAGCTTCATTGCATGTATTGGCGCTAGTTCATTTTCGCCGGCATCTAGAATTTGTCTAACAGGATAATCAAAATGCTCAAATAGTACATGCCCTATCTCATGACCAACTACAAAGGTTAATTCTTCTTTAGAAAAACGCTCTAAGATTCCAGATGATAGAATTATATATAATTTATTTTCATCTGGCGGATAACAGGATGCATTGAACATATCGCTCTGGTATACAAAAAACTCAATATCAGCTTTAAGCTTTAAAGTGTTCTTACAATGCTCTCCTATTTCATGAAGCATTGGCGCCAGTGTTTTTGTTAACCTTAAACTAGATTTTAACAAGTGTTTTCTAGATTTAAACTTACCGCTGTTCTTGTTTACCTTTTCTAGAGTACTTTGTATTAGTTCATCTTGCTGAAAAGCGATTACATAGTCTCTATCCCCGTCATACACCAATAGATTTAAATCTACATCTGCACGTTTGGTAGTATATATCTGAGGTTCATCGGCTACGGTAGCTTTATGATTCAAGGCATTTATTTCCTCAATTTTATTGGTGTATTCTTTTGCCAATTCCGTTGTTATATTTTGAAAAACAACACTGGCTTCTTGTATCTTTTCTAAATTACCAGATGCTTGCGCATCGTTTAATTCCGCTAGCATTTTTTCTTGAGCTGAATTTATAGCGGCTTGATGTTCTTTTTCTAAATCTGATAATGTTTGTGATGTATATGTTGACATAATTTTAAGCTTGTACGTTTAATTTTGAGTTAGAAATTTTCATTAGTCTGCCCTTTAGATCAAATATTCCTAAAATTTGATCTTCTCCATTTTTGGCCACTACGTTGTTACCAGGTAATTCTACTTCATACCCTTTGGCTTTTAGATAAAAGAACAAGCTGTATTTATGTGGAAATGTGTAATTAGCAGCTACCTGAGAAAAGTGAGAACAGATTAAAGCTGGTGATGTTCTAGCCTTACTATCTGCTTCTTCAGAAGTTATGGTTACATAAACTATTATACCTTTAAAAGTTAAAGGAACGTAGCAGCTTTCTCCTGTCATAACAGATGCTATGGTAGAGAAGAACACTCCAGGATCAGATTCAACCTCCATTTTAGGTGTCGTAAAATCTTCAACCTTATAAGCTTCGCCCAATGCTTTTACCGCTAAGGATGTTTGTAAAAATTTCTCTGGAATACCACTCTGTGTATTTGCCCAAGCCCACAACCAACTTTTTTCGTTTTCTGAGTAGGTACCAAGAATTTGAATATCAAAAACCTTATCTTCTCCAAAGGTTAATTTACCTTCTAGCATATCACAGCTCCAGCCTAAACCCTCTACCATCTCACTAAAAATCTCTTGCTTTTCTACAGAGGTCACAAAAGACTGGTTGTACAATTCATTTATATCTAGCGTATTTGGTGTGTCTGCAGTATTCTCATTAGCACTAGCAGATTCCGTAGTTGTCGTCTCACTTTTGTTTTCGGCAAAATCTTCTAACTTATCTTCTAGTAAAGACACTATTCTTGCTGTTCTATCTTCAACCTTATCGGCATTAATTACCGGACTGTGATTTATCTTAAGCACACCATCCTCAAAAGTAATAGCACGTTCTATATTATGCTCATCATTCTCATTAACAATCATTACTTTTTTTAATCCTGCCTTTAAAAGATCAACCCCCATGTCATCTACACAAATAACTTTAAAAGCTTCTATTAACGGTAGAAAATATATTTTCGGAAAGGTATCATTGTATAAATGAGAAAAGCGATCTTCCATTAAAGTATCCCACATAATATCCATTACCACAGTGTAACCTGCCGCTCCATAAATTTCTGTCTCTAATGCTGGATATAAATCGTTTTCAAATGCTTTAATTATTCTTTTTTCTTTAAGTCCCATACTGGTTTTATTTAAAAATTATGTTTTATTTATTTATAATATTCGAAGAAGTTTTTCTTCTAAAATTTCAGATAGTTTTGCAGGCAAAGCCTTATCAATAGCTATTGAAATAGTCAATGTATTTTCTGAGATATTGAGCTGTAATGTGTCAGCTTGTTTTAAAACAACTTTATTAACAGCGCTCCAAGCTTCTTTGCCTAAATCGTCTTTAGTAACTGTACCAACTACACTCTTTAAAGCCAAAAAGACATCTTTAATGTTTAGTCTGTCATTTAGTTCTTCTGTAGAAATAGCTTCAATGTTAAAATCTAGAATTTGCTCTCCTAACGCAATTCTCTCGGCATTCAACCATCGTTTAAGCTGTAATACAGTTAGATTTTCATTGGCAGATGAAATTGGTCTGCTAATAGCACCCTTGGATAGTTCAACAACCATTTTTTTAGGCTGCTTAATAGTAACAAGTGAAATAGTGTGCATATTGAAAAAGTAAACTTGTTCTTCTAGAGATAACATGCATACAGATTTTTGGTGATCATTATCTTTAGTAATATCTAGAATTATACCTTCTACATAATTGCCATTATTTAATGAAACCGTTATTATAATGTCTTCTTCTTTCTTGAAAACAAGATGCAATACTTCCTCTGGCGTTTGAGCTACAAACGCTTTATAAAATGATTTTTCCATGATTTTAGGTGGTTTTAAGAATCTGCTATGAGATATTGATAATCTTCTGGCAATTGACTAATTAGGTACATATAAATACCATCTCTAGGTGTGTTTTTATAATCGTAATAGGTATAAGTTTCTAGCTCTAATTTGGGGTAATTCATTTTTACCAAACCCATTCCCACCCCTTTCGTTAAATTGACATTGCCCTCAGATTCTTTAAGGTGTTCATGTTTTTCAAAAGCGATATAAAAAGAGTCTAGTTGAGATTGATGCACCCAAATATTATGTAAGTAAGCAGGAGAATCTGTTTTTGAGAATTCCTTTTGAACAATAGCATCAATACGCTCAGCTTTTTCTGAACCATAATTATTAGTAATAATAGCATTGTGTCTATATCTAAATGAATCGCTACTATCATCTATTGTGCTAGGCTTTACAATAAGCTCATAGAACCCTTTTTTTTCTGCTATAAGTTTGAAATTAACATGAGCTTCTTGCATCCAGGTTTCTGGATAACCAACCAATAAACTAGATATTTTATCAGAAAAATATTGAAAATCCTTTAGCGTAGGTTCTGTCTTTAAACTTATATCTATGGTGTGGTTATAAACATTGACATCTAAATTATAAACATCGGCACGCAATAGTTCATGCAATTCTCTTTGTAATACAATTGCTTGCTTTTGATAACGTGTTAATGCTTCTATTCCCCTATCTCTACTACTGTGAAATGAAAAATGTAAATCTTTACTTTTTGCATTCCATTCAAAGTTGATAACAATATCCTTGTTTTCTTTGAGCACTAACTCTACCCAATATAAATTTGGGTTCATGTTAGCTGAGTTAAAATTTCTCTTAAAAGTCAGTATATCATATTTGTTATGATGATACTTATTTAAATGCGCTACAAAATCTCTTTTCGCTTTGAAATTAGAAAAACCAAAACCAGCGACAAACAGTAAAATAATTATCAGGACAAAGTAAAAGATGAATTTGAACATATCAATATTTATAACCTATTACACTTTAGTTTAAACAATTGCTTATAGATTATTCTCTAATAATTCTACAAGAACACTTGTTCGTCTATCAACATCATCGGCATTGTTAATTGGGCTGTGATCAAACGTTAGAACACCATCTGTAAATGAATATGCATTACTAGGGTTATGGTGGTCTACTGTATTGGTAATATGAATTTCTTTAAGACTATCCTTCAGGGCTTCTTTACCCATATCATCTGAGGCGATTGATTTGAAAGCTTCTATAATTGGAAAGAAATATATTTTTGGATACGAATCATTATAAAGGTGCATAAAGCGATCTTCAAATAATTTTTCCCATTCAATATTTAAAGGCACATCAAAACCGGCGGCTTCGTTTATTTGACCTTTTAATTGTGGAAATTGTTCTTCTTGAAAAGTTTTTGTGAATCGATTTTCTTTTAATCCCATGATCTTTAATTTTAAGGGTTATTTGTTTATTTACCTCAAAACTATAGCATGGTTAGCGTCATTTTAAAACCGTTTTAAATTTGCGGATTTCGTTTTGTATTTGCGCTTAAAGTGTTTCTAATATTTGTTTTAGATAGGTTTTCTTGCGGGTTGCAACAGGTATTGTTTCATCATTGGTTAGGCTAACCGTATTATTAGAATTTACTGTTTTAATATACTTAATGTTCACCAAATGAGATTGATGTACACGTACAAAAGTATGCTCACTTAAAATATTTTCATAATACTTTAAATTACGAGCACTCATGATTTTTTTATCTACGGTATGGAAGGTAGTATAAGCCCCGTCTGATTGGCAACGAACAATATCTGTTATTTGAAGAAAATATTGAGCATCTGCAGTTTTGATCAATAATGTTTTCTGAATCTCTTTTTCATTAATTTCAGAAACCTTTTCTATGGCGTTTTTATAAACTTGCTCTTTTTTAAAACGGACTCTAAACCTATCAATACAATTAGATAGCTCATCTGAATCTATAGGTTTTAATAAATAATCTACCGTGTCAAACTTTATAGCTTTTATAGCAAATTCATCATAAGCTGTCGTAAAGATGATTTTAAAAGCAATACTATCTAAAGCTTCTAGAATTTGAAATGCATTACCGCCAATTAGTTCAATATCTAAAAATACAAGATCAGGAGTATTCTCTTTTAAAAATGAAATAGCATCTTCAACATTATCTATCTTGGCAATGACCTCAATATCCTTTTGCGTGTAGGTTATAAGTTTATCTAAAGTATTAAGAGCATTAAACTCATCTTCTACTATTATTGCTTTAATCATTAAAGTTTCAATTTAAAAAATACTTTTGTTCCTATAGGGGTATTATTATCATCAAATAAATCTTCTATAACAAAAGACTTCTCTTCCCCTTTTTTTCTCATTTTTAAACGCTCTAAAAATATAGTTGTTGCATGCAACTCTTCCGTTAATTTTTCTTTTTTAGCTTTTGCAGACCTACCTAAACCATTGTCTAAAATCACGAACGATAACCCATCCGTATTACCCTCTATTTTCACGAGCAGCTCTCCTCCTACTTTCTTCTCTTTTAAACCATACTCAATGGCATTCTCAACAAAAGGCTGTAATAACATTGGGGGTACGTTTATAGCATGTACATCTAAAGAATCTTCTATTTCAATTTTATATGAAAAGATATTATTGAACCGTAATTGCTGCGTTTCTATATAATTAGAAATCATAGAAACCTCTTTGCTTAGTGTAATAGCTTCTTTTCTAACATAATCGAAATTTTGTCTAATTAGCTTAGAAAATTTGGCGATATAGTTTGATGATTTTATAGGGTTTCCTTCTAAAGTTATATTCTGAATAGCAGCTAGTGTATTGAATATGAAATGAGGATTCATTTGTACACGCAATAAACTTTGTTCTAATTTCGATGCTTTATTAACTGCTTTAAGTTTGGTGTTATAGATATAAAATGCTGTTGCAATAAATAAGAAAACGAAAACCATTATAGTACTAATTAAAAGTAACTGATTTCTATTATTGATTTCTTTTTGATGATTAATTTCGGTTTCCTTTTGTTTAACCTCATAGTTAACATTGGCGAAGTTCAAGAGCCTATCTTTTTCTAAGCTACTTACATATAATTGCAAGCTATCTCTAACTATTTGGTTATCTAAAGCCGTAGTGTAATCTCCAGACATAATGGCTAGTGCTACCAGTTTATCTCTTACCTCTATTTCTTCTTTAAAATTGCTATTGGCAATATAGATTTCTAATG